>Ga0163108_10000294_pt1 | contig 37128 bp, 40 predicted proteins | sample Fk1155metaG_FD_109644 | JGI IMG/M metagenome (GOLD analysis project Ga0163108, IMG submission 109644) | Marine microbial communities from the Central Pacific Ocean - Fk160115 155m metaG | ecosystem: Environmental > Aquatic > Marine > Oceanic > Photic zone | place: The Central Pacific Ocean...
ATGTTCATGATCTTGTAGATGTCAATGTAAAAGAGGTGTCGGGAAATTCTACAGCGGCAACAAACTGCAAAAGCTATTTCGATGGGTCTACGGGCTTTGGAATCCAGCCTGCATCTGCCGCCAGCTTCACGCTTTCTAATGTTATGCAGATATCTGGAGATGGGGCAGCTGCCGTTAATTGCGAAAGCTTTTTCGATGGAACAGGATATGATGCTGCTGCTTCTACGATTGGAACAGTAAGCGATATTGCAGCAGGTGGAATTGCAGAGACTTCTTTTCAGGATAATGCAATTAGCAATAGAGTTATTGCTGCTGCAGCAATTAGTGAGCCGAAATTTGCCAGCAGCGCTATTAGTGATAGAGTATTTGCCAGCGGAGCAATTACTGCAACAGTTGTTGCCGACGCAACAATTGGCGAGGCAAAGTTTATAAATAATGCCATTAGCGACAGAGTAATTGCAAATGGCGCAATTGATGAGGCAACATTTGCAAACAATGCCATTAGCGACAGAGTAATTAAAGATGGAGCTATTGATAATGCAACATTTGTAGATGATGCAATTAGTAATCGAATTATAGCGGACAATACAATTGGCGAGGCAAAGTTTATAAATAATGCCATTAGCGCTAGAGTTATCGCAAACTCTGCAATTGATGAAGCTGCTTTTGCAAGTGATGCCATTAGCGCCAGAGTAATTGCGCAAGATGCGATTGATGAAGATGCTATAAAGATTGACTCGGTAACATATGAAGAAATATCGTCAAGCGCTGTCCAAGAAATTGTTACAGGGGTTTGGAATGCAAATATATTTAAGCCGATTACCTATGGCTTGTCTCTCGACCCGAATACAAGTAGTACCGTTATGAAATCCGCAGATACTGGATCAACTGGGCACGCTATGCTTTTACAGTATATTAGCCAGAACTTTATAAATTGGGGAGGAGGTCCAACGCAGTCTACCTCTATGCACTCTTGTGCTACAGCCTCCGGAGGCGGAAAGTTTTATTCTTCTACATTCCCAGATACAACGGCGCAAGCAGAAGCACACATTGATAGAGCAATTATAATTGTTAAAAATTGGTCTGGAACAGAAAATCCAAATGGAGATGAGCAAATATTTTTAGGCAGAATTACAGGGGTTAACACTGCAGATGAATATTTTAGCATACAGCTTACTGATGAAGCCGGAAGCCCCGTGCCTGGTGGAATTAATTCTGGTGATGTATTGCTAGTTAAGGCAGAAACAGATGCTACAATGCATGAAATTGCTCACGAAGTATGGGAGGAATCAGTTCTTGACCACTCTACAGATGATACCTTTGGCATGTTTAATAGAATTATGGCAGGGTTGTGTCAATATAATCACAGAGTATTGGATCCACAATATGATTTGTCTGGAAGACTAACGGCGTGCAGGCTTGCTATATATGCTTCTGCGCATGATGCAGAAAATAAGACAAATGCAATAACTATTGTAGAAGTTAGTTCTTCTTATGATGAAAAACAAAATATGGATACATTTCTTGGAAAAAAAGAAAATAGTTAACGAGATTTAAAATGATAAAAAATCTTTTAAATTTAAAAAGATATTTTGAGAAAAATAGATTATACGCTTATGCTCAACAGATAGATGATTTGGCTGATAAAGTTATCGATGAGTGGCAAACTGAATTCTCTAAAGATCCAAGTGCAAGTTTGGAAGACTTTATGAGCCTAGAAGATTTTTTGAATAGCATGAACGAAGCTCCTGTGAGCGGAACAGGCAGCAGTGACTCTATGTCGTTTGAAGACTTTAAAAGAAGAGTTTCTGGCATAGCAGGAGATATTGAATCTGCGCCCACAGAGCCTGTAAGAGCAGGCTCTTCTGGAGGAGGATCGGCAGCAAGGCTTTATCAAGATTTATTTGCAAGTCTTGGGAATAGAGAATTAAGCATTGCTATGGTTGCAAATGCAGAGGGGGAATCTGGGATAAAGGCCAATGCAAATGGAGATTGCGGCTCATACGGACAGAGTAGAAATGGAATTGATACATCTAAATATCCAGATATATTTAGAAAGCCAGACAGAGGGGAGTGCTGCTCTTTTGGCTTATGGCAATTTAATATATGTGGAGGCCTCGGAGTTAGGTTGTTAGAGCATTATGGAGCAAGTCCAGACTCTCCTGATGCGGAAAAGATTCCCATATTAACTGACTACGATAAGCAGGTTGACTTTATGGTGCAGCATGTATCAAGAAAGTTTAATATAAATGAGAGCAAATCTATTGATGAATGGGTTGAGATGTTTGTATATCAAGTGGAAAGACCCGCTGATATGGCTGGTGCTACTGCCAGAAGGCAGGAGATAGCCAGAGGCTTAGCCACCGGCTTAGGGTAGAGCTTCTTCATGATTAAGCGATTAAATAATTTATATAATTTTTTACAAAAAAATAAAAATTTAAAAGAAGCATTTTTTTTGAATCATATAATAACATCAACATATAAAATAAACAAAATAGGAAGCAGCCCTTCAATAGAGGATATTTTAACAAGCCATAACCTAACTCCTATACGATTTATTGCCGGAACAGAGGCCTCTAGTCGTGGCGAGGGCCAAGAAAGCACTCAAGGCAACGTATATGAGGTAGACTACCAAGGAACGCGGGCTATTGCAAAAATAATTCCGGCCCATAATAATGAAGACAGAGTGTTTGAGTTATTAGATAGACTCATGGATATAACGGAGGATGAAAAAAAACATCTTCCAAGAATCTTTGAAAAAATTAAAACTGATGACTACAAGATAATTCTGATGGAAGCTTTAGAGCCTATGTCCGGCCATGTGCAGAATGTTTTAAAAAGTAAAAAATATAGAGATAAGAACACACTGTTAAAAAATGAAAATTTTATTTATAAAATTATTGAAGAATCATTTGAAAGAACAGATGCTATCAGATCTCTCGCAAATACAGAGATTGAAAAAGAATTTTTTGAAATTTTTAAAGAAAATAAAAATGCAATAAAAAATAAACTTAGCAAGGCTTTGCTCACTGGAGTTTTAAAGTTTGATGATATTTTTACTTTTCTAAAGGAATTATTGGTTGAATTATCTCAAGAGTCTGCAAGAGACTTTGATTATAACGTATTAAATAATATTGATCTTTATATAAATAATATGGCAGATTTTATATTAAATAAAATTAATTCATATTTAGATGTATCTATGCATCCTTTGCCGAAGCATTATTCTCCTAATGCTTTATTTGAAACAGTCGAAACCCTAAGAGGGAGGGCGTTTTCTGATCCAGATATGCAAGGGGCGCTAGACACAGCCATGCGAGAGCAAGAGTTAACTCCTTACGAAAATAACCCGGAGTCATTTTATTATTCAGAAAATTATTTGCCAGAATCAAAAAGTTTATTCTCTTTGCTAAAGAAAATAAAAGCACAAACTGGGATTGAATGGTCTGATGTTTATCATAAGAATATAATGCAAAGGCCGGCTACTAGAGATCTTGTTTTAATAGACTTTGGCCACTATGAAATTCCAGAATGGATGATACAAATTTAAATAAAACAAAAGTTATACCCCAAGTTAAAATAAAAAACAATTAATATTTTCTCATATAGTGTAAATTCATTTTTGGAGGGACACTGGTGAAGAAGGTGTTGTTAGCAATAGGCCTCATTTTGGGTGGCTGCCAAAGTGATATAATGCTAGCTGATAGCAAAGAGACTCGTGTAATTGTAGACTCTTTTGTGCAAACTGAGCAAATTGAGGAATTAGATGTATTAATTTCTTTAGACACCTCTGGGTCCATGCGCGACAACTATGAGGATGTTGCAAATGGGATGGATCTACTAAGAGCAGACATTGAGACTCTTACCTTAGATTATCAATTTGGATATATAACTATGGATCCAACTAACTTTAGTTATTTGGGCCCTTATACATCTAGCACGTCTGCTATAGATATGTTGCTGGCACCCAGCCTTTTGCCCGGAACAATGTACGAAGAGGGGTTTGCTGCAACTTATTCTTTTTTAAACTCAGAGGAAGGGATCGGATTCCGACGACCGGAAGCCGATTTTTTATTATTTTTAATTTCTGATGAAAATGAGCAAAGCTCTATAACAACGGACCTGTTCTACGATTGGCTTCAAGAGGAGTTCGAAGATGTTAGGCATGATGTTGTGACGATTACACAGTTAGAAGACAGCGATTGTGGCTATACATACGATATAGGATATAAATATGAAGAGTTAGCTACTCTTTATGGCAAAACCCCCATTGATATTTGCGAAGAAGATTGGTCGATATGGCTTTCGAGCTCTTCATATTTAACGGAGCTAAAAGACTACATTGTACTTAGTGAGTCAGTCCCAATTGTAAAATCAATAGTGGTTTATGTCGAGGGAGTGGAGATAAGCAGTTGGGAATATATAAGCGAAACAAACACAGTTCAATTACATTTTACTCCAAATTATGGAGAATTAGTTGAAGTAGGATATGAGGTGGAGGTATGAGAGCTTTAAAAATAGCGGTAATTTTTTCTTTAATCTTTTTTAGTGGATGTAGCGATTATAATTTGCAAAGATATGTACCTCCTGCAGAGCCTGGAGTAACAGCACCGGAGATAGAAGTGGACCCGCTAGCTCATAACTTTGGGGCCTTGAGTGCAGGCAGCGAATCTGGAGATGTAGTTATAAATATTGAAAATATAGGGAATGGAGAATTAAATTTAGATTCTATATATTTACACAATGGAGCTTCTAATTTTTCTCTAACATCGGTTCCTGCAGGAATTGTCGAGTCTATGGATGGCGTAGAGCTAATTGTTTCATATGCTCCAGGGACTTATGAAACAAACAGTGATATAATAAGTATTTTATCAAATGATGAAGATGAGCCGGAAGTTCAAATAATTTTAGATGGGTCTGGAGACGCTCCGGTGATAACGGTCGATCCGGAGTTTTATGATTTTGGCACTATTTATTTAGGCTGTGATGACGAACTGGAAGTTACGGTTGGAAACATTGGAAACTCAAATTTAATAGTATCTGATTTAGAATATTTTTCTAGTATTCCGGATGACTTTTCCCTTCAAGACTATGAGGCGGATTATGGGGCATTGCCCTTAACAATAGCTCCCGGAGACAGCATAACCCTTGGGGTAGAGTACTTGCCTCTGGATATTCTTGATGATTCTGCTTACGTAGAAATTACGTCTAATGATCCAGCAACTCCAATCGCCTATGCTGATCATGACGGATTAGGCGATTATGAAAGCTGGGTAATAGACAGCTTCACTCAGGATGGCGAAGTTTCAGTTGATATTTTATTTGTTATTGATAACTCTGGATCGATGTATTCTAATCAGCTTAATTTAATGAATAATTTTGATTCTTTTATTAATGCATTTGTAAGTGCTGGGGTAGACTATCAAATAGCTCTTATTACTACAGATAATGCAAGCTTTGTAGGAGATATAATTACGTCTTCTACTGCAGATCCTATTACAGAGTTTAATGATCAAGTAGATACAATTGGGACTACAGGAAGCGCCTACGAAAGAGGCTTATTGTATGCGTATAACGCAACTTCGGGCGGAGGAGATGCCAGCCCAACTTCTTCAACAGGATTCTTCAGAGAGTCAGCCAGATTGGTTGTAGTGTATGTTTCTGACGAGCCCGATGGCGGCGGAAGCAGCATGGCTCCCTCAGATCATTCAACACATTTGTTATCTCTTAAATCATCTTCTGATTTAGTTGTTGCACACGCTGTTGCTGGAGATTATCCAAGCGGTTGTAGTACAAATGGTGGAGCACAATTTGGAGATGGATATTACGACGTAGTAAACGACCTAGGGGGGACTTTTATGTCAATATGTGCATCAGATTGGAGCGTAACAATGGACACTCTCGCAAGAGACTCTATGGCTATAATGGCCTTCTCTTTGTCGGGAGATCCTATTGAAGATACAATTTCTGTAACTGTAGATGGAGTTGCGTCTGCAGACTGGAGCTATAGTGGCTCAACAAATGCTGTTACGTTTAGTGTGGCACCCGCTGATGGAAGTTCGGTTGATATACTTTATGCTGTATGGGCAGAGTGTGATGGAGAAGAATAAATGTTAAAGAAAATATTGTTTGTTATTTTAATTGGAGTTACAGTTATTGGATGTTCTGCGGAATCGTCTTCGAGAAATGTTGACACTGGAATTGTTTATCCAGAAGGAATTGTTAGTGAGAATCCGCCAATTGGCGGAACTGTAGATGATGATACTGGGCCTGAAGAAGATACCGCAGAAGAAGGTATGGCAGAATCTTATCCAAATTGTTCTAATGAAATTGAAATGTGGGTAGAGCCAAATCCATTGACACATCCTTGTAATTTTAAATTAATGGATCAAAATGGAGATTATGTAGAGTTATACGACTTTGAGGGAGATGTAATTCTTTTAGATTTTTCTACAGTTTGGTGCTCGGTCTGCAAAAGAGTAGCAGAACATGTGCAGGTTCTTCATGATCAATATGATCCATTTAGTGCAATAACAATATTGACAGAAGATAACAATGGAGAGCCGCCTAGTGTTGCAATTCTTGAGGAATGGGCCGATGAATATGGAATAACTACAGCTCCAGTGTTAGCGGGCGAGGAGTCTATGGCAGGAGTAGGTCCAGAAGAGTGGAATATTGTTGCGGTCCCGACGTTTTTTCTTATTGATAAAGATTTTTATTTGAGAGTTTTACAGCCTGGCTGGAACGAAGAAACTATTACCGGATATATTGAAAATTTGGCAGAGGAATAGAGGAGAAGTATTATGTTTAGTAGAGTTTTTTGTGCAATTTTTATGTCGCTGACGTTAGCAGCATGCTCGGCCTGTCAGCCTAATTTAAATAGTTCTGATACATCAGAAAATGAGGCAAGCGAAGAAGAATATCCGTTTGCTACTTGGGAAGAGTGTGGCCAAAACTTTGGTGATCATCCATGTAACTTTACATTAAAAGATCAATTAGGCAATGACAGATCTTTGTATGATTTTTATGGAGATACGATAGTAATTGACTTTAGCGCCATGTGGTGCGGCCCCTGCAATGCTGCAGCTTCTGAAGTTCAAGAAGTAAAAGATGCATATGATTCGGAGGGGTTTACTTATATAACCGTTCTGATTGAAAATTCAGCTGGAGAGCCTCCGTCTGAATCAGATTGTGCATATTGGGCAGATTTATATGGAATAACAGAGCCGGTCTTGGCCGGAGATAGATCACTAATAGACTATAGTAGTCAAAATGGATGGAACATAACTAGTTGGCCAACATTTTATTTTGTAACAGATGAGATGGTCTTGAATACATCCCTGAAAGGATTTAGCTCATCTTGGATAAATTCTTTGATAGAAGACACTATGGAAGAATAGGCTAACTACTAATTAATAGTTAATTTTAAGAAGTTTAAGACAAGTTAATTTGCCAGTTCGTTAAAATTATTTTATTTAGGAGCGGTAATGAAATTTTGTAGAGAAAATATAGAAAAGTTAAAAACTATTTGCAGTTCTTTGAACGACAGAGATGTTCAGCTTAAAACAAATTCATTAACTCTTTGGGTTGTTTTGGATGAAATCCGGCAAATTAAAGATACTTTAAGCGGATACTGTGAAAAGTTTCCAGAGAATGACGGACTTTCTCAGGTCGAGGGTGCGGCCGAAAGAATAGAGGAGATTATGACAATAGTTAATGATAATAATTGCAAAAAGGTCAAATCTCATGAGTGATGCAAATCAAAATGGATGGAATGAATATTCTAAGTTAGTCTTAAAGGAGTTAGAAACTTTAGCGGATAATATTGATAATTTAAGCACTGAGATTCAAGGTGTAAAAGAAAAATTAACAGAAATGCGTGTACGCGAAGATAGAGTTGATGAGTTGCGGAACTGGAAAGATAGAGTTGACGACATAGCTTCTCCGGCGCAGCTTAAGGATCTTGTTAAGTCCGTGGGGGAGTTAAAAACGTTTAAAACTAAAGCAATAACAATTTTCGCCGTTATTCAATTCGGTATGGCCGCAGCAATGTGGGCTCTAAATGTTTTTGGATGATATATTGTATAAATAATATTTTATAAAAGAAGTTATAGTCAGTTACGCCTGTTGTTAACAAACCTTGGGGATACTAAAATGCGCAATTACCTTATAGCTTTAGCTGCTTTTACTTTGATTATATTTTTTACTTTTATAAATTCTAGTGGTGGAAAAAATTTAACTACACCAACCTATAATGAATCAGTTTATGATCTTGAGCTAGCTGCTCTAAATAGAATAGAAAACAGAACGAGAGAAGCTTCTGTAAAAGTTATAAATACAGATGCTTTTTCGCACGGGTCTGGTACATATATTTTATTTCATAATGAAAAAGTAATTTTTACCGCTGCTCATGTAGTTTCGGATGGAGATACGCATACAATATTAGATTCAAACGGGGAAAGAGTTAGTGCCGAAGTTATATATAGAGATAACGATGTTGATTTTGCAATTTTGCGACCGTCTGAAGAATTATCTGTTAGGCCTTTCAGGTTTAGAGTTACTAAATTTTCAGAAAGAAAACTTATAGGAGATAGAGTTATTTTTTCGGGATATCCTTCGCATCATGATTTGCTAACAACAAGGGGCGAGATCATAGGAGTTGAGGCGGGGTCGATTTTAATTCACTCTTATGCATGGTTAGGGTCATCTGGATCATGTGTTTTTGATAATAATGGAAATTTTATTGGCATCCTGAGAGCCTTAGGTGTTGGAGAATTCTTAGTTCCCCAACTTACTGAAGACATGATATATACAACTCCTTATAACTCAATTGATTGGAGTGCTGCTCGCAGTATAGTAATCAACAAATAAAATACTAATTATATATATTTGTATGAGGATAAGTTATGTTAAAATATTTGATAGGGCTGGCTAATGAGTTGGACAGAAGAAGTCTTTCTAAAGAGGCTGATTTAGTTGATGAAATAATTGGCGCTGTTACTTCTATGATAGAGGAAAATGGATCACCATCAGAAGGTGATTTGGGCGAATCAGAAAATGATGATTCTTCATCAAAAGAGCTTGATTTTCATGGGTATAAAACAAACAATTTTCATATGTGCCCAGGAGCTGTAAAAGCTTTTTCTAAAATCAATCAATTAGATCTAGATGAAAATTCTGAGGCGGTCGCCGTTGGTGCGGCAAAGACAACGGATGACTTGCTAGGTTTGGAAGAAGAAGTGATTGATAATAAAGCTGCTTCATCAGAACAGTTTGCAGAAGCATTAATGCTTTTTAGAGTAATATCAAACGATATAGGTGAGCTTTCAGAATCTTTAAGACAAGACTTGTCTGAAGATTTTTCATTTTTAGACATGCATATAGAAAAATTTGCAGAATATTTAAACAATTAAGGAGAATAAAATGTTAAATGATTTAATTAAATTAGCGGATAGTTTAGATAGGAAAGGCCTCCATGCGGAGGCGAATCTTGCAGATAAAATAATTAGAAAATTATCTGGTCATCATAACGCTGTTCATGATTTTTTAGATGAAGATGATGAAGACGATGTGTCTGAAGAAAATCCCTCAAAAAAGGTCAGCTTGTGAGCGGATCAAGAATCTGGGCGGTCGCCCAGAATTAAGAGACTAAGAAGGAAAAAGAAGTAAATAATGTTTGGAGCAATTGCTACATATAATAAATATGCCATGCCTAAAGACGAGGTCATATATATTGAGCCAGAAATTACAGAAGAAAGAGCGGAGCTTGTTCCGCGCAGAGAGCTTGTCAGTGATGCAGAGCTTTTCGATCTCATAAATCAAGAAGATTCGGATCTATTAAGAGGGCTGTCTTTTGAAGATGCAGTTTTACATGAGCCCCTACTTGTAGAGGGGCAAATGCACCAGCTTGTAAACGGAGCGTTTAGAAGAGCTATGGGCAATGTGCATCCAATGGCCGCAGAGACTTATAAGCTAAGAAATAATACTTTAAGAAATGTTCATGGCGAAATTACTCCAATGAATATTGCGGATGCTCTGGATTTAAACTGGAGACAGTTTTCGCAAATATTTCAAGCACAAGCTGGAATGGCAAGAATGGGCCATCCTGCCGGAATTATGTTTTTAAATGCACTTCAGGCAAATGCCGATTCTATAAAAAGAGCTTTTAGGCAAGCGTCCATGATCGCCATTTCTGCATCAGGAGTTGCGAGAGAGTCAGGCAAAGATGAAGATGTAGAGGGCTGGGGAAGGATGTCTGCTGTGTGGCGGGACATGAGCGACTTTGTAGAGCAAATAATGGCAGCCCCAGCATTCCCGAGAAGAGCGCAAGGACGAGCCTTAGAGGGCGGCGGGCACAGACGTTTGGATGACCCGATGGCTAGATTTAGAATGATTGAAAACAATGAAGATGAAGATCTATAATCTTGTGGGGTTAAATTTAAATGGTCAAGTATGCAATATTAACTCAAAGAGTTCGTAAGAAAAAAAATGGCAAGCCATCCAGAAAAGAATGGGCCCTGGTAAGCAAGACTAGAAAATCTAAAGATGGAAAGAGAAGAGTTTTGCGCTGGTTTGGTCCAAAGAAGCCTTCGAAAAAAAGAGTTGCAGAGGCAGAGAGGATTATTCATTCTCACTCCGGAGCAATAGACGGAGTTGTTGAAAATTCAGCAGATGACCGAAAAGATATAACTGATTACTTTGATATCCCAACCAAGTTGCCAAGAAATTTAAAAATAAATATAGACACAAAGGCCTCCTTGCCAATATTTGATAAATTAGAAAAATTAAGTTTTTTTCTTTCAAAATCTAATCTTTGTAAAGAAGCTGCCGATATTAAAAATCTTTGGATTGATCCAAGTATTTCGCAATGGGCAGATGGATCTCCGACTATCGAGAGAGTCGGCAGAGGCTGGAAAGAGAGAGCTCCAGATACAAGCTTTGAAGAGAGAGAGGAGAGAGATAGAAAAGCTAAAGCTGTCAACAAATTAACGGGCCCCCACGCTTCAACCTTTATGATTAGAACAAATGAGCGAGTAAAAAGAGAATTGTTTAAAATTTTAAGCAACTGGTATAGCTCTGCCTTTGAAGACTGGGAATATGATACAGATTTTAATATGGAAGACTTTTCTTATGCTGATGAAAATTTTGGATTTAGCAGCTTAGATGTTAGCTTTATAGAGTTGATGCACGAAGCGCTAGATAACTTAGGAGAGCTAAATATAACAGAGGCTATAGGAAGTCTCGTGGGAGCCGTAGAGCTCTTGCCTTTTGGACATAGAGATATAGCTGAAGATATTGAGGAAATACAAAGATATGAGAACCTTGATTTAGCTAGCGGAAGCAAAGAGTCTGGAGAAACCAGGCTGTCAGTCTTATTTGCTAGATCACATATTGTGGAGAAACTTAATCACTGGATTCAGGGCAGAAGTCCAAATTTTGAAGAAATGTATTCCCTGCCAGTAGAGGAAATTGAAGAGGTTATAAACAGAAATATTCCAGATTTAACGGAAGAAACTTTTGAATACTTGCAATTAGAACTTGATAAAATAAAAGATATGCTAGAGACTGTTAGGAAGATTAGAGAGGATAGCATTATAGGTCCTAACGACCCAGATGAAGAGCCGGACATAAGTGATATAGGCGAGCCCCTATCTACACACGGCAGAAGATGGCTTAACTGGCCTGATCCCAATGGATTTAGGGAGTATGGAGATATAGTTCGTGATCCAATAGAGTTGGTCGGAGGAGATCAGGATCTAGATGATATTGCCGCTGAGCAAGCAAACTTTTATGATGTAGGTGATTACGACGATGATTAAATTGAATATAGATAAAAGACGAAACTGGCTAGGGTACTTTTCAAAGCTTGCAACCGAAAAAGATGCGAAAGGATTGCAAAAGATTAACCGAAGAGCCCTAAATAAAGCTTTTCCAAAAGGTGATGAGCAGGACCCCAGAGCATATAATCAGGAGTTAAATGAATTGGCTTTAGAGGGGCCTTATTTTTCAAAGCCTGTAATAAAATTTATATCAAATCTGGATCAGCATGTAGGGCCCGCTGAAAATAGAAAAGGGTTTATAAGATGGGTCGCAAATTTGCTTCAAAATGAATTTGTTCAAGACGCAGGGGCTCAAGAAAGCAAAAGATTTTTATCAACACTTACTGAGGATGACCTTGTTGGTGCAAAAGTAGGAGAAATAGAGTTTATAAAAGATTGGGCCGTTGCGCTTGGATGGCCAGATATAGAAGCAGATATGCTAGATGATATGACCTTTTCCAGCGCTTTAAGATACGCAAGAGACTGGCACGAAGAGGAGGCCTTTTGCGCTACAGACAAAGTGGATACAAATGGGCAGGAGCGCCCAAAGAGAGTCGAACATAGGTTTCCAAGTGGGTACAAAATAGTGTATGAACCATTGGAATCAGAAGATCCAATCGCTAGAAGGAAGCTTGGTAACGATCTAAATATTTGCCTACAGTCTGGTCACTATCGTGATAATACTTCTGGGGAAATCTATAGTCTAAGAGGCTCTGGCAATCCAGGTAAGGCCCATGTGTGCATAAGAAGAAAAGGCTCTACGATATTAGAGATTAAAGTTAAGAATAATCAACCGGTGTGGAAAGTAGAGCATGCAAAAATGCTAGATGTATGGTTTAAGAAAGACAATGTAGATTTTGGAGGAGCAGGAAGATCAGACTACAATGCATTTCCGCCAACCTCTTTTGAAAAAGCTTATAGCGTATATGAGAGGGATAAAAAGAAATTTTACCGGAATGGATACTTTAGGGCATTTAGGGGTAAGTTTGCTAATCTTGTAGAGCAAGATCTTGATGAAATATTTTCTTCTCGCCAGCAGCCAGATGATTTAAGTATATACAATAAAACTTCAGATATTAATACACATTGGCAGCCTTCCACGCATCGGCGCAGGCTGCGTGAGGGCTATAGTCAAGAGGATCTAGGCAATGAGCGGAAAGAGAAGGAGAAAATAAATGAAAATTATTATTATATAGATTTATTTGAGTCACTTATTGCAGGAAAAGCTCATCACGTATATATGATGGAGGTTTTAAAGTATATAGAAGATATAGCGATTAATTTTCCATACATATACTTTGATAGCAAATTATACAGAACATATTCTGCCAGGAAAAAGAAAACTATTCGTTTGGCCGCAACGGCTCTATTTGACGCTAGCCCGGAAAGATTTCATCAAATATATAACAATAGTGAACATGAAGAGATTAAGGACATCTTGGAAGAGTTTGTTAGCTCATCTAGTAGTCTATTTGATGCAGTTGCAGATTTAAGAATACATGCTCCAGGAGGGCATGTTGATGAGACTTTATTTTCTGATGTAGTTTCAAGCTTATCTGTAAACGCTGCTTCCACATTCGATGCCTTAATGTTGGCAGGTGAAGATTCGCCTCCGCTTTTGGAGGTCAATTACTTTGCAACATCACAAGGAGAGGATGTAGAGTTATATCCGAACCAAATAAAGAGGTTGCAGGATCGAGATGCTATGAACGGACTGCTAAGTGCGGTAGATGGGATAAACACTACAAACTCTGGATCTATTTTTAATACTAGAAAGCGATTAAGGGTTATTGCTCCTAAGCAGAATATAGACATAGACTCAATTATATACAAGATACGAACGGGAGACTTTACGGCAAATATGGTAGGGCCGGGAAATCAAAGGTCTACTTCTGATCTAACTACAAATGCTTGGATCAAACAAAAGGTTTACAAATGGAGTGAGACACCAGATATTTTAACTCCTGGAGGTAAACTTAATTTGAATCTTTTCGGGGGGGCAGCGGGCGGTGTGCATGCTTCTGGGCAGAAAATAAGCTGGAGGTATGAAGCAGAGATTATAAGGTTTTTGCTGCTCGCACTTGAGTTTATTGATAAAGCCAAAGACCCGGATTTATATCAAAAAATAATAAGAGCTCTTGAGGCGCATGGTGGGCCGTGGAACTTTGAAAGCAGAAAAGAACTCCAGGAGGTAATTCTAAGAAAACGATTATATAAAGATAGTGATATTCTTCTTTCAATGGTTAGGGATAGACTCGCGGGGCTTGGATGGAGAGAGGATGCGAATTCGCAGACCGGATTAGAAATCCTTGAGGATCTTGAGGGCGGCACTTCTAACGCGAGAGCTCCGGGGTCAGGATCTCCATCCAGAGAAGCATTTGAGAGTCGAGGATTTATTATTACTCCAGATCCTAATGGAGAAATTAGAGATGGAGCAGGTAGGTTTAACGTTAGCATGAAGGTCATCGCTTCTGAACATCGGTACGGAGATTCTCCTAAGGACGATGAATCAGGAGAGGGCGCCCAACATCCAGTCGATCTTCAGACCCTCCAGTTGAGTCCAAAAGATACAGTCACAATTAACTTTAGTGCATATGACATTTTTGGAACACTAGGGGGCGTAGAGAATTTGGCAGCATCTAGAGGGGCAACGATTCAGTCTTCGGACGAACAAAAAACCTTCAGGGGCATGGTCAAGGACTTCTTTAAGCATAGGCTTCATTTGACCAAAGAGTTTAGACCCCATTTAGATTCAATAGCCGAAAAGTTTATAGAATCAATTAAAATTAGAAGATCTATAAGCTGGACTTATTATGGCGAAGATGGGGCATCATATTCTGTAAAAAAATTATTAGCCTCTAATTATGTATCTGAAGAGAAAAAAGAACGGCTTATCTCGGCTGTTGCGCATTTTAACACAACTCGTAGCACATGGTGGGGCGGCTCTTCTGAAGCTAGGTTTCTCTTAGCTCCTTCGTTTCGAAGTTTGAGGAATAATCCTAGATCTGAATCTATTATAGATGATCTGCTAAAATTTGTCGGTCATTTCGCAGGTCTTATTGCGCAAGGAAGAGGGGTAGATGTTTCGTCGGATTATACTCCTAAAGATTTTTCAAAGATATTTGCTAAATATAAGCACCAAATGTCAGAAGGTATTTTTGATAACTTTAAGAGGTGTATTGCAAAATTATTTCTAGAATCTGGATATAATCTCAGGCGCAAGAAGGAAGTCCTAAAGCTAGTTCCGGAGATTAAAGGTGATCCAAAAATTGAGCTGGATATGCTTATATCGTCCCTAGAGTTGAGCAAGCTTAAGCATTCACCGCATAAGATGTACGATGAGTGGATAAGCGATATAGATGTAAATGATTATCATAATGATTATCACGATAGATGGAAGTTGGACCAAGAGCTTGAAAGTATATCTAAAAACTTCAGATATATAAATGGAAGCGATTTGGCTAAAAATATTATTATTGCAGCCCCTAGGATAAATAGTCTTGTAAATAATACAAATACCATCTTAACGCAAAGGAAGCTTTACTCAGGTCAGAGGGGAAAAGCTTTAGAAGACATTGTTAAATTATTCTTTAATAATCCAAGAAGTAATGAGGCTTGGTATGCCCTAAGCGATCTCGGCTCTGATGTAATGGACCCTCTCGGTGTTACTGAGGGGGCCAAAAAACGGGCCGCCGAAGCTAGAGACTTTTTTAAATCTGCACACGTATATTCAGTTGCAGTAAATCACACAGTAAATGCTTTTGCTAAATTAGTTTATTATTATTTTAGACTTTCCCGGGCCGCTTGGGAGGCGGCGGATCGATTCGGGAGCGGAATGGATCAGGAAGGTTTGCCTACCTCGCTGGATCGAAAAAAATTTAATATGATTGGCAGCTATTTTAGAAATGGAATGCATAAAATATTTGACGCAGGAACAACAAATACTATAAAATTTGTTTTAGAAAATTCATTTGGGCTTTATTTGAGTTCTAGTGCCATGGGAAGCTGGAAGTTGTTCGAGGACGGAGGCTTCTCATCCCTCCTGTTAGACCAGGTTTATAGAGGCACCTCTAGAGTATATGCGGAATACGGCTTGTATGAACAAGATGAGGGTTTTATAGAAAGTTTAAAGAGCGAAGTTGAGAAGCTTTGGCGAAAGTTTAAGAAAGATGCAAGTTCTCTGTCTGCTTCGGCTCCTGATACTGAAGAGTTTGAAGGCGCTATTTGGGATATTGCAAATTTTGTGCTTGGGTTTATGTGGTGGGGAATAGACAATTTGCCAGAAGAATTTGATATAAATGAAAATCCGCATATTGACCTTTACTCTGTAGATGGAGATTTTAGCTTAGACGAGGAGCCAAATATTATAGATGAGCCAACCACAATAAGGCAGATGGCTTTGAAGAAATATTCAATGGAAATGCCTTCGCCAGATCAAGCTGGAGGTACGCTAATTATCACGCTAGGAGGCTCTAGTATAGAAATAGATAATACCGACTCAGATAGCTTCACTTTGGGGTATAACTTTAGGGGCTCTCTTGAGACTGCTGAATACCCAATGAGTTCAAGGCCAGTCCCCTATATACAAGAGGAGGTTGACGAGCAAACAATAAAAGGCTATGAAGTGGGGGAGATGCAAACGCCAGAAGATATTATAGATATTAAAGATCAGATGGATTTAGTTTTTGACAATAATCCTGACCTCCCCGGCTCCCAGTATGATCAGCGTTTTATGCATGATTTTCATCCAGAGCAGAGCTGGCTTGAGGGCGAAGATTTCCAAGAGGAGGTTGATAAGAGAGATACATTAGAGCAGGCCTTATTTGGTCCGATGTTCAGGGACTGGACTGGACATTGGGATGACGCAGCCGGGCCAGGTGAGTCTCAGGGGGGGGCGTTTGCAGACGAACAGCTGGTCTCAGAAGAGCAGCTGGCCTCAGGAGAGTGGCTAGATCCACGGGAACCGGTTATTGAGGATTCGCGCTCCAGATTGCGCAGGAGAGTTATAGACAACCCTCTTGGTTTTACTAATGAAGAAGATTTAAATATGGAAGACAATATAAATAGAAAGGCTTGGCTAAAGAGAATGTCAAGGCTAACAAAATTGGCTGCAAGAAGAAAGAATATTAAAATTAATCTTCCTCCATATTTCAAAACCTGGCTAAGAGATAGGCTTATAGCGCAAGGAGAGATAGACTTCAGAATGGAAGAGAGAATGCAGTTTTCTTTGACCATGAAATATTTGGGAGAGCTTCCGGAGTCTGCTCAGAGAGCAATATTAAATGATTTTCAAAACATGAGAGGCAGCAAAATTGAGATTAGCACACCAGAAGAAAATATAGAAGTAGATATAGCAGATGAGCCCGCCAGAAGAAACAGAAGGGGGTCTATAAAAGATTTGATATCTGAACCGAGACCTTTTGGTAGACGAAGTAGGGCTGCTAATCAATTGAGTTTATTTGAGGATTAAAAGTGTGTCTACGACAACTAAGTTAATTAAATTATCAAAATGGCTAAATCAAAATGGCTTTAATAAAGTTAATGTCTGTTTGGACAAAAAGTCTTATTTGTTTTTAAATGGAATGGAAATTGACTTCGAAGAAACTCCATTCAAATCTGGAATAAAAATAAACAATCCAATGGCCAAAAGAAGCTGTGGCTGCGGAGAGTCTTTCTCTATTTAAATTATTTTATCTCATTAACAGAGCTATCTATTTCATCGTCGAAGTCTGTACGAAGCTTAATTAGGGGGTTGAAGTGGGCGCCTCTTCTGTCTAGGATCAATGTCCCTTGAGGCTTTACAAGCTGTCCTTGGACCTCCACTCCCTCGAAATCTATTTCTGTTCTCTCTTTATATACAACCTTTCTGTCATTTGAAGTTTCAGGCTCTTCGGCAAAGACCGCAGGTGAAAATGATAGCAAAAGCGCTATAGTTAAAAACTTTTTATTCATTATTATTCTCTATATTTTTTATGGGAATAGCCACATATATATCGACAAAAGAGTCACTACACATTAGCACCCACTTGTCATCTTGGTGATCGTCATTAAACACTGTGAATCTGGACGGAACTGCATAAAAAGATAATTTGGTCCATTGATTTTGTACTTCTGAATAAGTGCAGCGTATTTTTAAAATTGGCTGATCCGGAAGTTGCGCATGGTAAAACATCTCACAACCTGCTCCGCCCATATTAACGAGAGTTCCGTCAACACAAGGGCTTCCCGATGAAGTAAGGTCTGCCCCAGCATGTCTGTACGGAGCTAAGCACCCAGCAAGAAGCAGCAGTGGCAGAAATTGTTTTATCATTTATAAAGTTAGTCTACGTCTTTGCCTAAAGTTAGCTTAACTAATTCGCCAGCATTTTTCTTTAAAGTTCTGAGGCCTTTTCTGGCTCTTGTGCCTGCTGCCGCATTTCCGCTCGCGTTCTTTGTCACATCTTCTTCCAGGCTTGTTACTAGCTCTTTGATTTCTTCCCATTTGCTTTCTACTGTAGTCATATTAATCTCCTATTTATTTAATATTTTCTAATTGACCATACATAATCTGCTCCATCAACATTGACGGTCGAATTTAGGCTATTTACACGATACTCATTTGCAAAACTATTGGCAATAGTTTCATTAAGTTTTCTTAACACCTCAGCTTCTTCTTCTGTGCTCGGGGCTGCAGCTTGGTTTGCTTGGGATCTCGCACGAGACCCTGATGAGCTAGTTGTGCCTGAGCCCGACATGGCGGAACCATAGTCAGAATATCTGCCCGTGCCACGGGACATCTGATTTTCTCGCCCAACCCAGGACGCCACTATATTTTTTAAAGTTAAGTCAAGGAAGTCGGCCTCGCGAGCAAGCCCCCTGCTATCTAGTTCGTTGGCTATTTTTATTAGATCTTGTAACATAATTTCCTTTGAATATTGTATAAAACTTATAAGTATTAGTAGTCAGCCAAAATAGCGTTATTAATCTTTTGTTGATCTAGGCGTTTTTATATATTTTTGCAGCTCTTCTGACCATACTAATTTATATCTTAACCGATGGTTAAGCTCATCATCTATCATTATTTGATTATATCTATTTCTATAATCTTCTAACTCATAAACATTATCTGGCTGAATAATTTCTTCGTAATGCCTTAATAACATTATTTCTTTTTTTCTTTTATATAATACCTTAAGTATTAAAAATCCAGTAAACATAATGAATAGTGTAAAGCTTATAAGTAATATAGCTAGTAAGTCCATAGTATTATCTATGAAATAAATATATAAAGTTATTTATGATATAATATATAATTTTATTCATAGGAATATTGTTTTGAGAAAATGATTAAAGACTATTATAATATACTAGGTGTTGAAAAAAATGCTGATGAAAAAGAAATAAAAACTGCATATAGAAAATTAGCGTTAAAATACCATCCTGATAAAAATGATGGAGTAGATACAGATGATTCTTTTAAAAAAATAGCAGAGGCATACTCGGTCTTGTCAGACTCTCAAAAGAGAGCGGCCTATGATAGCCCTGAAGTTTCTAGATTTAATATAAATACTGATGGATTTCCAAGCTATGGGGCTGACGATATATTCAGAGACTTCGGCAGTATATTTGGCGCTGCATTTAGCAGGGGCAGGCAGGAGAGGCCCGGTGGCGCTTCCAGGCAAACACGTGCGGCTCACAGGCAATATAAAACAAATCTAAAAATAGACTTTAAAGAAGCAATTTCTGGAGTTGAAAAACAAATAAAAGTAAATTATGAAGAAACTTGCTCGTCATGTTCAGGTGGCGGAGGGAACATTCGAGCCGGGAAAAAAGATTGCTCGAATTGCAAAGGCAGCGGGCGAACACAGAAACACCAAGGAGGGTATGTACATATATCAATAGGGTGCGTAGATTGCGGCGGATCTGGAAAAGTGTCTGTACAAAAATGCAAAAAATGCAATGGAGCAGGGAGCTTGAGGGCGACAGAAGAGTTAAAGCTGACCATTCCTGCCGGAATTAAAAGCGGAGATGTATTAAGAATTACAAGAGATGATTCGACAGTAATCTTAATATCTATTCAAGTTGGTACATCTGAAGACTTTAAAAGAGAAGGTTCGAACATAATATCAGAATTAGAAATATCTGTTACGAAAGCTATGTTGGGATGTGAAAAAGAAATCAGACTTGTATCCGGCACACATAATGTAAAAATACCTCCTGGAGTTTCTAATGGAACTAAGTTGCGAATAAAAGGTGGAGGTGTTCCAGACATAAGAACGAAAGCCTTGGGAGATCACTTTGTTAAAATAAAAATAAAAATTCCAAACTCTTTAACTGACAAGCAGAAAGCTTTGGTTAAAAAATTAGACAAATTGCTTTAAAGGACAACTTGATTATGACAAAACTTGAGGCGCTTGCCAAAGCACTAATTTGGAGGATTTTTATAGCTATTCCGATAGCTATCGGCGTAAGTTATTATTATTTAGACTCTATATCAGAGGCTACCGAATTGGCAATAGTTGCTAATGTAATTTCTACTGTTTTATATTATTTATTTGATGTAATGTGGTTCAGTAAATTTACTGGTTATTTTGAATATGTCGAAAAAGATAATAAATAAATTAAAAAAGCTTTCAGAGTTTTTAAGAGATAATAATTTTGCTCAAGAGAGCAATTATCTTATTAAAATTGCAGGCATGGGCTTGTCTGAAGGCAGTCAAGATGTAAGGCTTCGATCTCTTTATGAAAAAGTTTTAGAGATACTTGACGGGAATAGACAAGTTGGAAAAGGCCTAGATAATGATGAAGATTTAATCAAATACATACAAAGGCTGCTGGTTAAATCTGGATTTTCTTTACCAATTCATGGTGTAGATGGAAAATTTGGACCAGAAACAGAAGGCGCTGTATTAAGGCTTGAAAAAGCTAGGGGACTGTCACCAACCGGGGTTATCAGCGAGAGAAACCTTGGAGCGTTAGAAGAGGCGGCGTCAACTTCTGTCCCCAAAAAGGAAGAGTCAGCTGAGGCTGAGGCAGATTCTTCTGGACATACTTTATATCTCGGAGACAGTCAAATGGCCGGAAGCCTTGGAGGCGCATTAGTTGCTGTAGCGGGAAGTGGGCTAAGGCTTGCTAAGGTTGGGGTGCAGGCTTCTTATTGGGCTAATAATAGCGAGTTAGTATCGACCCTGGAGAGTGGTCCGTCTAAGATAATTATATCACTTAATGGAAACGGAATAAGTGGTACACAAAGTTTAATAGAGACTATAAAAAAACATACTCCACGACCACCAAAGGTTGTATGGACTGGTGCGCCACCCGCGATAAGAAGGCCTCCTGGGTCTACTTGGGCTGATTATTTAACCACTGAAAGTGGATTTCAGCAAGCTCAGGCAAGAAGAAGGAGCAATAACATGGAAGTAGAGGCAAAGGTTGAAGCAGGAGGGTGGACGTTTTTAGATCCTTATGAATATATAAAGCTTGAAAATGGAGAGCCTGGCTATGAGTGTTCGCGTTGCGATGGCATCCACCTGCCAAGAGATGTTGCCGAGGAATATGTTAGTAAAATATCTGGCTATCTGTAGGAGTTAAAAGTGGAATTAATATCTACTCATTTTTGCAAAACACAACAGCTGGGTTACCATGGGAATCTTTTTGGCGGCATCATGCTATCTTGGCTAGATGAAGCGGGGGCTGCCTTTGCATGCCAAGCTTGCGATACCCCCAGAATGGTCACAAAGCATATATCCGAAGTCACATTTGAAAAGCCTGTTAGGGCTGGACATATAATAAAAATTTATGGTAAAGTAATAAAAGTTGGAAATAGTTCAATTATAATTCATTTGGAGGCAAGAAGGCATAGTGTATATAATGGGACGCAACGAACAGTGTGTTCAACGGATATGGTATTTGTAAGAATTGATGGAGACGGAGAGGCAATTCCGATAAGTCAAAAAGTTAAGAAAAAGTATAGTAATATTAAGAATAATATAGATAAGGCCTAAGATGATTACCACACTAGCATTAAGAAATTTTGTAATACTTGCAAATGATTTAGACTCTAGGAGTTTGCACAAAGAAGCAGACTTCATAGATTCAATTATTTTTAAATATTCTCAAACAACTGGGTTCGAACGCACTTTGGATCGAGTAAACGAAGGAGTCGGCACGGTTGAGCGTGTAGCTGATCGGGTAACAGATAAAGTTGATCAAGTGCAAAAAACGGTTCGCACTGCAGAGGAGATCTCTCGTGCAGCAGGAAAGGGCATAAGTTTTATAAAACAAATTCTTGGTGGGACAGCGCAGGTTGGAGGTTTCTTGGAAGAGACCAGAATCCCAGGCCTGGCTTTTATTGGGCAGCTATTGAAGGCTCCATATTATATACAATCTATAGTTAAAAACATTAAGCCTATATGGGATACTGTTTATCGTTTAATTAAAAAGAAAATTACAGAGGGCTCTATCGGCAGAGTTTGCTTATCCGCCGCAGATTTGGGCGGATATAAAGATCAAATTGTCTTTCTTTTAAGCTTATTGGCAGGACCCTTTGCCGCCGCTTTAAATACAGCTTTAAATATAGCAGAAGGATTATCATCACTTGGTTTGGGGGTAGGCAAGTTGGAGCTTTGTGTTGGGCAAGATGTGCAACAAGAGGCGCAAACTGTTGCTCAAAGCGCTGTTAGCTTAGGAGAGCAATATGAAGAAGAGATATATGAGTATCTTGCAATAAACGTCCAATCGGACAGGGGGAATCCGATGGCAGAAGGCCAAGTTGCCTTTGCTTAAAGGGATAAGCAGTATGTTTATACATGAAAAAATATCAGCCTTGCAAGGCTGGCTTTTGTCTGAGGGGTATAATAATTCTGCAAAAGATTGTAATAATTTAATTAAATTATCAAAAAGCTCGGTTGGATTGCCGCACCTTGGAATAGAGCCAAACGAAGAAATATTGGCGAGCAAGGAGCTCAGCGAGCATCTGCATTATGTTTATGTCTTAAAATTAGAAAATAAAATAAATGGTCAAGATGTTGTAGATAAAAATACTGGCGAGAAAATTTTTAATTGGTATATAGGGGAAACGAGAAATCCCATAACAAGATTTATACAGCACAAAATTGGAAGATTATATATATCACAAAAAGGATATGAAGAATTATCCAAAGTAACACATGGACCGTTCGATAGAAAATTAGTTGAATCTTTTATTCGAAAATCAAGAAATAAAACAGATTATTTTTCTACGGAACCACTTGATCGCGGATATGTCGGTGAAGATTTTTGGGCAAAAACACAAACTGTTAGAAGCATTTTGGGCATAGATCCAGAAGAAGAGGCTAGGTGCGGTGCGAAATGGACAATAAAACACAAACCGATGGAGATGGTCTGGCTGAGGTCATTTGTCAGGTTAAACCATGAGGATAATAAAGATTTTAGACAAAGAATTAGAGAAGAAGAGGTACGCAAATATCATGAAGTTAGAGATAAGTATGGGGCCGATCACGTAAGGGGAGGCTGGGGCGTCCATTGTAGAGTTGGGAACTCCGACCAAGAAGCTCCGTATCCATCAGGTGCTGATAATTCTTTTTATACAAAAGATATGAAAGATGAAACGTGGCAAGAGCCGGGGAATAGAGATATTTTGCGCTATATAGATTCTGTAGAATATGAGACCGATGAGATTATAGATGCGACCACTTGGCGAGACCGGCAGATGAGAAAGCATGTTGAAAAAGCACCTCTTAAAACACCTGTTTATAAAGGCGAGAAGGAGAAGGTTCGATGGAGTTTGGGCAGCAGTCGCGATGTTCCGGAGGCGGCAGAAAAGTTGAGAGTTTCCGTTTCTTATTTAAACCGCCTTATAAGGCGTTATAGTTTGGAGGAAGAAGCAAAAAGGCTGCAATATCCCCAGCAACGCACCGGCAGGTGGTCCAATGGCATGCATAGTTCGGCAAAAGAAGATATAGCTCGGGCTATACTTTTAAATGATGATTTAATGGCAGCTGCAGATGAATTAGACATATCTGAAGCCGCCTTGAGATTTGAAATAAAAAGATTAAATATTGATTTAGATGCCATACTTGAAAAATATATGAGGCATGACCCATTCATCGACAGGCCAAGGCGGCGAGAGGCGCGTGGGCATCGGTGGCAGGACCCCGACAGCCTTGAGGCCTCCGGCGACGTTGACGGCGTTGACTACCGTGGCCACGACTCTAAGAGCGGCGATGACCATTATGATGAGTGGTGAGGTATAAATGTTAAATAAAATAAATAGTTTAAGCAAATATTTAAGAGACAAATCTTTAGCCAAAGAGAGCTTGGATTGTTTTTCTCTATCTTTGTTGCTTAAAATTGCAGAAGATAAAGAGAGGGACTTTAAAGAAGTTACCTTTGAAGAATTAATACCTTTAATTGGTTCAAATATAAATAATAAAATTCATATGTCTTCAGATGAAATCTCCAATGGGTTCTATGCTCCAGAAGATGTTAGCTCAAACGCCTCAATAGGAAAGCCGGCGGGATTATGGTATGCCTGTGGAAATGATTGGATCGATTGGGCCGTAAGCAATGACTGGGGTAGGGGTATGTATATCTACCAAATATACATTAACGAAGGCAATATGGCAATGATTAGAACCAAAGATGGTATACTTAATTTTAATAGAAAATTTCAAGCAAATCCGCATAAATACCCTTATGCAGGCAGCAGAATAGATTGGGATATTGTGGCCAATGCACATTCCGGAATTGAAATATGCCCCTATATTGGATCAGTAAGAATGTCCTCTATAGTGGATTGGTATTACTCTTGGGATGTTGCTTCAGGCTGCATATGGGATCCATCTGCCATAACAGGCATTAAGCTTGTTGCGGAAAAAATAGATGGCGACAGATATAAGTGGTTTGGACTAGATAGAGACGAAGGCATTGGAAGCTTGCATGCTAAGCTGGAAGCTATGGTCCCAATGATTTCAATTAAGGTAGATGAAGCAATTAATGATTTTATAAACTCCCTTTCTGACAAATCTATTCTTAAAGAAGAAGATAGTTGGGGAAATTCAAAGATCCCCAAAGAAATGTACGATGCAGTTAGTGAAAAAATAGCAAATCATATAGAATATAGCGATTTATTAGAAAATGAAAATTATGGAGCCGAAACCTTTGAGGATGAAGATAGGAAAACGACCGTTGTTATATTTAACAAAAAGAAAAAAGAAGCTTTTAGTTTTTATTACTGGATAAGCGCGGAGAAGGGGGAAAATATACAAGAGACTTCTGGGGCAAACGGGATGGCGTTTATGGCGATGAAGCCATGGCCCAAGTTTAGTATTGATAATGTGCAATTATCTTTTGAGCCAGACTATTTTGCACCAGAGTGGTATAGCTTATAAAGACGTTAATCTTGACTAATTCTTCCATAATAATTGAATTAAAATAATTGTAATTGATAATACGAGGCATAGTCCATTTTTAACACTAAGCCCTTCGTTCATGACTGTATAAGACAATGCTCCAAATATAATTGTTGCAACACCAAATCCTAACATTCTGGCAGACCATAAAGAGCCAGTAGATTCCACTGCATATCTCCATCCGAAATAAAAAGCTAATGATGTTGGAATAGAGTATATTAAAACCGTTGTGACAGGGTGTTCATACCACCATTTCCACACGAACTGAGAGTTGGCCTGAAACCATGCTAATATATTCCCAATAATAAACAGTGCTATAGAAAACAATATTGGTTTATTCATATAATAATTAAGGTTTATTAGTAAGGAAATAATGTTAAAAGAATTAATTAAATTAGCAAATGAATTAGATAGACGTGGATTGCTTAAAGAATCTAACGAGCTAGATAAAATTATTATAAAAATAGCTACAAACGGTGATGATGGTGACGATGGCGATGAGCCTCCAATCTTTCAGCGGTATCCGCTACCGGCTAAGCCTCGACCATTTTTAGAGTTAGTGCCGCAGCGTTCGGAGCTGGATGAGTATAGAGCGGAAAAAATTAAATTTTATACGGAAGAATTAAATTTAAACTTAGCAGAAGCGGATGGGTTATCGGAAGGTGATATTTTTTCTTCAAATGATTATCGTCTATTTGGGCTGGCGAATGGGATTGCAGACGCTAAAGAGAGGATTACCTTTTACACTCAAGCCTCTATCGAAGTATTGCTTGCAGATATGATTGAGAATAAACAATTCTCTGAATCGCTTTCTCCCCTCTTTGTTTCTCCAGAAAAGGCTAAAATAAACGAAGAGATACGCCAATCTCAAATGAGCCATTTTGATTCCGTGTTTGAAGATGGCGCTAAAAAGTTTATAATAAAATATGGCCCTGAAAAATTACAAAAAATGCTCGTAGGAGTATACGGCAGATCTCAGTTTGATACAAAATTTCAGCTTTCAGATGCCCATGCGATACTTATTCCTCCAATGACCAGTGAGTATGATTTAATTGTCTTTATTGAGCAAGACGACCCTAATGGGTTTTATGAAGTTTTAAAAGATTTTGAGATAGATGTTGTTACATCTTTCTTGCTAAAACTTGACGGAGATATTGATTTAAGTAAATTAGATAATGTTATTATTAATTCAATAGATATTTCCAGCCCAATAAAAATACAGCATGTTCTTAGTCGGCCCGAATTACAGAAAGAGGAATCTAATAATTCTTATATTTTTTCACTAAAAACACTTTTAGAGGAGCTGTTGGAAGAAAAGTTAGAAAGCACAGGGTTTCGCAGCCACATGGTTAAAATTGGAAACTTTTTTGATCCATTTGGCCTATACGAATCTCCTTCTGATAATGGCAATCTAAGAATTATAGAATATGAATTAGAAATACGGGAATCCGATTTAACCGAAGATGATAAAAAGAAATATATAAATTTTCCAGAAATTATAAAAGATATGGGCAGAACTGGAAGGCTTCTCGTTGAGCATGGAGCAGTAGAAGAACATGTAGAGCCGGGAGAGAAGTGGTATAAAGCTGAAATGAAATTTAATGATGATAAAGTCAATGAGCTTATCCGGAATGGAATACTGACCCTTGAGGCTCAAACTTTAAGTCCAAGTCAAAAAGAAGAATATTTTATGAACACATTTGGGAAGATGTATGCTTTGTCGGCGGCTCCTGACCCGAATCCGCCTAAAACTCGAACTATATTGAGAAAGAAAAAGGATTAGATAATGAGCAGAAAGGTGGCGTGGATAAGCGATGTAAGAACTGAAGATAAGCCGTGGGGCAGTGAAAAAATATGGTCTGCCATTGGCCATATACACAGCAAGATATTAACAATCAAAAAGGGGCACAGAACTTCTTTGAAGAAATATAAAATGAAAAGTGAATCTTTCTACTTATTATCTGGGAAGGTAGCTGTTGCTTATGGAGATGAAAAGACGACTGATTTAAATTTTATGCAACATGGAATTTTAGAAAAAGATCAAATTTTATCCGTTCCATCAGGATGTCCGTACAGACTTGAAGCTTTAGAAGATTCGGTTATAATTGAAACATCAGACTACAGAGAATCGGCGTGTGAGATTTTAGAAGATGACTACAAAAGAAACATATAACCTTCCTGAGAAGATACTCGAAGGAACGGAAGAGGAAGAGGATTTCGTCCTGGTTAAGAGTATTCCTATCAAACAGCTAACTATGTTGAAATCTCAAGGCGAAGCTATTTTCCGCGATATAGAACGAGGTGAGCTTAGCCAAACAGAGGGGCTTCCAATTCTTTTTTACGACATAGACAAAAAACAGTTAATAGTTGATGATGGAAATCATAGAATTTTTCAAAAATATTTAAGTGGGGAAGACACTATAGACGCTTTAGTGTACAGTTCAGAGTGGCACTCTTATTTGAGACCAGTATACGCTGGCGAAGAAATGTTTGATTGGAATACAATTTTGCGACCAAAAGATATTCACGATGCAGCAGATAAGGTCGGAGTTGCTTGGGATGATGATAAAGAATTTATGGATTTATCTGAAGACCTCACGGGATATAGGAGTCTAGATGATATGAGGCAAAGTGGATTAACATTAATGAAAGAAGAATTAGAGAAAAATAGTAAGCTTTGCACTTTAAATAAATGGTTAATAAAAAATAATTATTTAAAAGAATCAATTTCTTTGAAAGAAATCATAAAGCAGTCTGCTATGCTAAGAGACTTGTCGTCGGAGGTAACAGAGGGTACCGCAAGAGAGATGGAAGAATTGGAGTTGGAATATTTCCCGTCGCATTGGCAAGATGCAGAAGATATTTTAGATGATATGAAGCAGCCTGGGGCAACCGGGGTTGTTTATGTTGAAAACGAAAGCAGCAAAGTAAAAGGATATTTATATGGATATCAATTAGTTTATGAAGACGAGCTGGCTGATTCGGGAAGAGATTTAGAAGATCTAACTTGCTTTGCAGAAGATTGCTATGATGATGTGAATGCATTTGCAGAAGATATGCTGGGAAAGGCTAAAGATGGCGAAGTATTTTATGTATCAAATTTTCTTATAGACAAAAGACATAGGTTTAAAATTGTAGATATAATAAATGAATTTTTAGAAGAGGTAAGAGGTGCTGGATATCAATATATTTCTTTTGATGCTCTTTCTGATACTTATCGTTTATTGATGAAGGGAGATAAGCCAAACTCGTCTAGAGAACAAAAGTTTGGAATAATCGTTCTAGGTAAAATAGATACAATGTTTATCGCAAGAATAAGTTGAAATTATTTAGGTGAAATAATAATGTATGAGAAAATATTAAATTTACAGAATATTTATAAAATATCTATACTAATTTTATAATTAAGTTGTAAGATACTATCATGATTAATAAGTTAAATATATTATCTAAAGAATTAAATAATTTGGGACTCTCTGCTGAGTCAAAAGAGATCTTCTCTTTGGCTGCAGATGAGCAGCTAAAATTATTTGAAGAACCAGAAGAAAGCGATCAGATTGAGCAAGAGGATTTAACTCAAGAAGATAGGTCTGATCGATTTAATTTAAACTATCTTGACTTTGCAGCACTGCTTGTTCCAGATTATCAAATTGAGCCTAGAAAAAGAATTATAGACGCTTTGTTAAGAGGCCAGCCCAACAGAGCTAAGCAAGAAATTATAGATGAAGTTTTGAGTCTTTCTACTGGCGATGCTATGTTTGAAGCGCAAACTAAAAACTATAGACAAGTATATCCAGAGCTAAACGTGGTTCTCCCAGAGTATATCTCTCCAGAGCAAGTTCGGATGCCAGGGCTGGAGCCGTCAGTGCGGTTTTTGCCATATCCAGATATGATCGAAGAAGAGCACGCTGAAGCCGTGCAAGAAGCTGAGGATTACAGAGCCAAAAAAGAAGAAAAGGAAAAGGAGTTTAGGGAAGAGCATGAACGAGAGCCTCGGGCGTGGGAAATTTCTGGCTACGGCCCGACGCCATTGAATCCAAGCAGAGTTCAGCTTGATATAAATCTAAGTCCAGAGCTATATAAGAAAATGGAGCAAGATCTCCTTGCCGCTTATCGCATTGCTGAAAGCAAAAGAAAAGAACTAATAGACTTAGTTGAAGATGCTCTTTCAAATAGTCCGCAAGCCCCGCTTTCTCCTGACCCAGAATCTTTTATTAAGTTTGAGCAATATATAGAAGACTTAAAGTATAGAATTTATTATCAATCATATAGAGTTTTGGCGAATTCTGCCACCTATTCTATTTTTGGAGCTAGAACTGGAAATGAAGATTCGTATCGTGTAAGTACACATAGTTTTTTTGATAATACAGATAGTACATGGTATGAAAGTCCAGAAGAATTAAAAAATTACTTAGAACAAGTTCCGTCCCTAGGAGCAGAGGCAAAGGCTCGGGGTCGCAGTTGGGGATGGAATCCAACGTTAAATCTGTGGTTTGATCAAAAAATGCATAATCTTGAAGATTATTCTGATACGTTAGAAAAAGCTATAGCTTCATACAAAAGAGGTTTTAGATTTTTAAAAAGATTGGAGCGAGATCTCGATAAGGAAATCAACAATAGGCTTGAGGTGATGGGCGGAACGTCAACTATTAAATATATTGAAACTTATTACAAAGAAGAACTAGATATAATATATCAAAGGGTTATCAACTCCTTAGAAAAAGAGACGGACCCCGCGACTAGAGAACATTATTATTCTTCAGGCGAGCATCAGGGTGCTTTTATAAATAGTAACTCTAGATATTGGGGCGGCGGACAAAATGAGGTTTTTGAGAAAAAACTCTCTTTGTTTGATATAAGCTTATTGTTTCATAACAAAATAAAATTTTATGAAGTAATAAATAATTTTGCAACTTTAGTTTTATCTATAATAAATGAAACAAAAAATAATATTAAAGACAAAATAACAGATCCTGTAGTTAAAAGAGTTTCGGCTAGTTTGAGCGATATAATGGTTAATGAAATAATTGATTTAGAAACAGAGGAGTTATATTCGCCTTACACAGATCGTGGTTATCGAGAATCTCCAGAAACAAAAATGGCAATATCTATTTCAGAAGAAACTACAAATAAAATTTTACAAAATTTTATGAATCTTGCGAGAGATGGAGACAAAGATTATTCAAGTATTTTTTCTTATTTGAAATGGGTTATTAAAGATAACGAAGTTAGGGCGTTAGTAGAAAATAATTTAAAAAGATCCATAGTGTCTAACCTTGTTTTAAAACTTAAGCCTCATCCTTCTTCAGTTGGAAGTGCTGGCCGAATGTGGCCGTTTGGTCGCATGATTTCCACTGTTATTGCAAAAATGATAAATAGCGGAAAAATAACTCCAAAGGGCAAAACGCAAGAAGATTTTGAGAGGAATCTTCTTCTGCATTCAAGCTTAATCTTAGAAGAGGCAAGGAAAGATTTTTCTGCAGAATCTATAAATATTAGTGGCAGCGACATCCTGACAAGAAAGCTTAATATTTATAGTGGAGCAATTTCAGGTTATTCTGATTTATCCAGGGTTTCTCTGCAATACAAGGAGTTAATCTTTATAATAAAACAGGCCGAATATGCTCAGAAAAGTCGCAGCCGCCCCACTGCGCATTATGATGAATTATCTGCCAATGCAGCATATGATATTCCGTTTTTAAGCGGGGTGAGTCATACAGACGAGCACAGAGACCCAGGATCAACGAATACGACAGAGATGGGCAGCCACTATGAAGCTCGGAAGAAAATACAGATTGATGCAGAGCTAAGTGACTCATATAATAGCGCCAAACAGGCTGTGTTTGGCGCTCTGCATCTTGATCCTGGCTCTTCCGTTAGGACCACGCTTTTATCTTCTATAAGAAGATATTTAAAGAACTTACACAGAGAGAACCAGAGAGCCAGAAGCGAAATTCGAAACATTATATACATTGATTTATTTAATGCAAATAATGGAGACTTTGATGATGGAATTTCCCTTAAAAGCGAGGATAGTTTTTTTCGCAGAAATGATTTAGACTCTTCTGATGTAATTAATGCAATTGAAAAATATTTTGGCATTGCCTCAATATCTTCAACAGTTCCATCTCACGAAGAAGGGTGGCCTTCCTATGAGCGCTTGATTGAAGAAGTTGCTCATGGATTTGAAAACAGAGATGATGAGCGGTATGATAGGTACATCTACGACAATAGGAATTCTTTTAATTGGTCTATAAACTCAGATGATGAAAATGCAGTGAGGAATATTGTCGATACGTTAATTTATAAGATTAATAACTTTTTTGAATCATATACCCCTTATAAAATTGTTGATAAAGAAATTTTTTATGAAGTAGGCGCTATTTACAAAGCTCCATATTTTCTTGCACACAGAGAGGGCGGCCCCCAAGCGGTTGGGCAGCTTCTGTACGATCCTGCGGTCAGCCCTAATCGCCCTTCGACTCCAGAATTAGAGCAGGCAAGGGAAAAGATACACACTACAGAGCGTCCAATAGTTTTAACTGAACAAGAAAAGCATCATTTGGAGGCAAAGTGGGAAGACTATGATCGTTATGCTAAATATATGAACAACAAAATGAAGCTTACTCATAAAGCTCTAATTCCGGCTCTTAAGCAATTACAGTCCATTATTTATACTGGTTATTATAGCAAGTTGTTTCAGGGCAGGCTAGAGACGTTTGGCTCTGTAGGCCCTAGGGCGATTAGCAGAAAATATAGAACTGTAGGGAAATCACTTAATGCTAGAAATATTCCATTTGGGAAAATGGTCGGAGTTTGGGAAAGAGACTTGGTTGATACAATTCCTCTTCTCGTAAACAATAGTATATTTAATGAGAAGGACGACAGCTTTGAGGGATCTTCGAATTATCATTATCGTATCAAAGACGAAGTTAGACTTTTTTATTCACAGGCAAGAAACCAAGGGCTGTCTAGCGTTAGTGCTCCGGATGCAGCTGCAATTTTAATTTGCAAAAGATATAATATTGAAGACATTAATCAATTTAAAAGAATTCTTAATATATGTACTGAGCTTTTTGAAAAAATACACAGAGGTGATAGAAACTTTGGATATGATGAATTTAAAAGGTTTATTCCAATGATATTTAATAATCCAAAAAGTGTAAAGGGAGATGTAAATAGGCTTTATAGATTATCTTCTTATGCTCACAATAGAGGCGCTGCGCTGCCAGATAGTTTTTTCCGCAGGATGTTAAGTGACCCAAATTTCAAAGATTTGAATAAAAATGCAACAGTTGATAGATACTTTAGGATGTGCGCCTTGTTAACAAGATTTGGAGGCCTTGCTAAAATAAAGAGAGAGTACGGAGAAATTGTAAAATCTATGGTTGCATCAAGATTGGTTTCTCGCGGATTTTACACAAGAACTAGGGCCGCCTATAGAGTGTGCCGTGAAGGTTTGCGAATACGACCAAACCTAGAGGGTCTTGAGGGGTCTGAGCTTGATTCTCAAATGAACGTAAGACGCATGATGGAAGAGGCTGATAAAGATTTAGTTGCAATAGAAAAATATGCAACGTTTAGTGAATATAACAAAAGAGTTATTGAAAAAGATCAAAATTTATTTAGATTAAATTGGACAGTCAAGCCCAAGAGCTTTAGATTTAGAGTTCTTAGAACCTTTGATCCACAACATTTTAATATTGGGATAGAAACAAGTTGTTGTCAAAGAATTGGCGGCTTGGGGGAAGGTGCGGCAATTGATTCTTATATAAATCCAGTGGCGGGAGTGGTTGTGTTAGAGGTACATGCTGAGGGCAAATGGAATTTAGCGACCCAAAGTTATTTTCATTATGTTCCAAAAGATAACAGTTATATATTAGATAATGTTGAATCAAATTATTCTTGGAAGGGGAAAGTACAAGAAATAACTGGATATTCCGTAGAAGAGCTTTATGCAATGTTGGCGAAAAAGATGGAAGAAACGCATGGAATAAATTATTTTCTGTCAGGCTCTGGATACTCTAAATTAGATGGAGCCAAGTTTAAAAAACATCGATTAGGTTGGGATCCTAGAAATTTTTCTTGGGATAAAAAATATACTGACTGGAAGTCTAATAGCAGTATTGATTTGCTGGAGCCAAAATTTAAGTTGCCGGAAATACCCAAGAAAAAAAGCAGAAAAGCAGATATAAGTAATTTATATAATATAATAAAGAGTGGCTACCTAAGTTATTAATTGTATATGATAAGAATAAGAGGCAAATAATGTTAAAAGAATTAATACAATTAGCAAACGAGCTAGATGGACGAGGACTCGTAAAAGAAGCTGATGTTTTGGATGATATTATCAAAAAAGCAGATCAAGATGTCGGCAGTCACAATAAAATAACTATAATTAAAATTAGCTTGCTTTCAATGGGTATAAAAGAGCTTCTTGGGTTTATGGGTCTAGTGGGCGGGGCCTTTGGGCTGGGGCGCTTTTCTGGATGGTTTAAAAGAACATGGAACAAGCTTACGGGTGCTGAGAAGGAGGATGCGGCAGACCACAGCTCTGTGCATGATCTATTAGATGCTCTTTCGGCTGAAGAGTTAGAAGAGCTTGCGGGCCTTATAGAAGCAAATAAAGAAATTGAAGAAACATTGCAAGCTGTCGATGAAAAGTCCCTCATGCTAGATGGGGCTTCTCCGCAAGCACAAGAGAGGCTTAGTTTAGCTCTAATGAATGTTGCGGAACAATTTGCAGGAAGCAGAGAGCAGCCTTTGTTAGAGGGAGGAATTATAGGAGAAACATCTGATGTTTAAGAGTTTAATGCAAATTGCAAACGAATTGGATAACAGAGGTCTCGTGAAAGAGGCGGATCATCTAGACGGCATTGTCAATGGAATTATAAAGTTATCGCATGGAGAGTTGATTAGCCTTGAGGAAGAAAGAGCTAAAAGAACAGGAAGTAATTTCCCCAGAGGAGAAGAGCTTGGGGCATATTTGATAGTTCTTGATGACGGAGAAACATATGCAGATGAAGCATTTGTCGTCAGAACAACCGCAAACGAATTAGAGGATATCTGGGCAGGGGATAAGATCTATGATGTCGTCCCAAAGGTGGATAAAGATGGAAATCCAAAATGGAAGAGTGTATGGGACCTAATTGGCGATGAAGCCCTTGAGTAGGGAGGGGTAAAGATTTAGTTATGCTTAAAGAATTAATTAAATTAGCAAATGAGTTAGATGGGCGAGGACTTGCAAAAGAGGCTTTGGCTGTAGATGAACTAATTGCTGTTGCAGCGCAAGGGCCTCTTCACGCTGCAAGTCCCTCCTACCAAGAGAGTGATCCTGGGCCACAAACTGTTGGAGAACAAGTTGTAACTAGAAACATGTGGGACCAAGAGCTTTGGCCTGGCGTTAAATTGTGGGTAGAGCAATACGTAAAAATGATGACCCCGGGCGGCAATTAGATGTTAAAAAAATTAGCCAAATTATCAAAATTTTTAAAAAGCCAAGGACTATCTTTAGAGTCTCGAAGGCTGAATAATATAATAATAAGAAAGATGGCTTCTGAAAATGACGGAGAAAATAATAATCTTATATTTCTAGATTTAGTTAGAGAAAAGAAAAGAGAAGAAGACAAAGATATACCCTCCCAATGGATTGTTGTTTTAGATGATCTTGACACTTGGTCGGGTGACGGATATGCTGTTCTGCTTTCAGAAAATGAATTAGATGAAGCCAGTGAGACAGGGAATCTAAAGAGCGTTTTGACTATAGATGCTATGCGACAAAGATCTATTTCTGTAATGGATTTAATAGAGAAGGCAGTAGAGTAATAAGAATAAACTAATATTTTGCCATTAAGTGTGAATAAAGGTTTATATGTCTTCAAGCGAATTCAAATTTATAATTATTGAAATTCCTAAAATTATTAATTTAGACTTAATAAAAAATAAAAAGCAAGAAATAAAAAGCATATCTGCAGAAGATGCTCTAATAATAAATAATTTAATCGAGCTAGATTTATCGGAAATAGAAATAGATGATATATCAGAGGATGATTTATTTCACCTGGGCAAAGAATCTCTTAAGGCTAAAAAGGCAGTTCATTTATTTTTAGAAGATGCAATAGATACAGTTTTGTCTCCAAGAATAAATATAAACTCTAGGCAGGGTGGGATAATAAGCGAAAAAGAATTTGCTTATTTAGAGATGGAAGGAAAGCTTTATGCTGTGTCTGGAGATCAAGTAAGTTATTATGGCTCAAGAGTAAATGAGGCATATAAGTATTTGCTTGCATTAAATTTGTCTGGTATTTTAAATACTAAGTAATATCAATTAATATTCATTATAAATGTGGAGGCCATAAATGAATAAGTTGTTTAAATAATTTGATTCTTTGTGTTCTTTATTTACCAACCGTAGCCCATCTCTGCCATGTAAGTTTTTCTGTCCGCTTCGGCATCTCTTGCCGCCTCTTCTTGCTCGCGCTGATACTCGTCAAATTCTTTTTTCTGTTCTATATTTAGCCCGTCGAAATTAACAGTTGGAACCACTCTCTTTCCTCCGCACTGCGGGCAGGAGATATCATATGCCCCGCCAAGATAGTCTTCTCTAAATCCCGGGTCTTCATCAAAGTCTTCGCTCGACAATCCTCCGGCATCAATTGATGGATTGACCGTAGTTCCTTTTCCGCCACATAAATCACAAACTTCAAATTTTGCAGGCAAATTAAGTGTTACCTCTTCTTCCTCATCATTGTCATTATATTTTGTCCACGAAATTGCTATAGTATTTGATTTTGGATCAAAACCCTCCCAAGCATTTGTTGCATTTGTTCTTCGATCCATCATACAGTTTCTTTCTTCAATCATTCGATCTTGATGAGAAGCATTTTTGATAAAATTATCTAAATAATTTGCCTCTTTATAATAGCCTTTGCTATCTAGATATGTTGCTAATTTAATTAGTTCATTTTTCATCTTGTATCCTTTATTCTCTACTTAAAACTTCTTTTATCTCTTCAAGCTCTCTGCTGATGCGACTAACTTTTTCTTGTAAAGTCTCTTCTCTTCTGCCGTGTGTACGCCGAGGTGGTTGCTCTACCAATAAGTCGTATATTTCATCTGGCCCACCAAAGTTGTGCCAAAGCTCTTCCGGATTATCTTTGCATCCTGCTATTTTTCTCATTTTTCGACAACCTCTCGCTATTAATTATGAATATTAATAGTATATATAGAAGGTGGGGTTTAAAACATGAAATGGTTAGACGATATAAGATATAAGCTTTGGTGGCGTGGAATATACGCCAAAGACTTGGCGATGCTAATGGCGATTCCAACATCATTTATTGCGCTTATTGTGTTTGTGGTATACGCGCTTATTCAGGGAATATAATCTTTAGACTCAGAGATGTTTATCCAGGGTCTGTTTGTCCAGCGCCAGCGCCAGCCCCATATGCTAGGGCAGAAAGAGTAGAGTCAATCGACTGAAGGGTTTGCTGGACCCCTCTGTCTGCCTCCCATTCGGGGAATTCGCTTGTTATTGCCCCTGCTGCCACAACAGACTCGCGAGCTTGCCTAAGATAATTTGCCACTGCTCGCTCATCCACCGCTTCCTTTACTAATCTATAATTTCTATTTGCCGCAATCTTCCTCATTGTATCCTCCTACTTGGAACGTACGATTCGATACATTAGGATTTTCATTTGACGGAGGTTGCTAACAACTTCCTCTTGTATCGGACGATAAGAATATGACGCTAGCTCTAAAAGCTTTTCATTTAATCTCAAGGCTTCATCCAGAGCGCTTTCAAGCACTATCATGGAGTCCCCCAGGCCTTCGAAACCTCCGGCTTCCTCGGACGAGCGGCGAGGAACGTAGCTGCCGGTCTCCCAGATCATGAGCTTGCCGCCTTCCGGGTCGCCCTC
>Ga0163108_10000295_pt1 | contig 37118 bp, 23 predicted proteins | sample Fk1155metaG_FD_109644 | JGI IMG/M metagenome (GOLD analysis project Ga0163108, IMG submission 109644) | Marine microbial communities from the Central Pacific Ocean - Fk160115 155m metaG | ecosystem: Environmental > Aquatic > Marine > Oceanic > Photic zone | place: The Central Pacific Ocean...
CTGAGCGCGTGAGCGTATTGAGAATCCCCAGCGATCTATTTTTCCCCTGCGATCTATTACGCGGCGTGACAACCTGCCTCCCCAGCCGTTATATTAACGCCCGGTTGCCCGTGACACTGGCCAACCCGATAGACGCCGCAAGGAAACCCGATCATCCCGCACTGTTTCAGGATTCTTTCATGTTCCAAAACCTATTCCAGTTAACCTGCTTCCTTGTCCTTGGCGTACTACTATCCGGATGCAACTCAAAGACCGCCAACCCGAAAAAACCGGATCCGGAAGAGCCTGCAGCTGCGACGCTCGCGGATGGACTACGCAACACGCGAATCCACTTCGAGATCAAGCAAGGCGACTCCAGCGAGACCGCGTGGTTCCAGGTTGGCGACGACAACCTGGTTTCCTGGGGAAAAGAGAACCACTATACGCTGACCACCTTTGGCCTGAAGAAACAAACCCTCTTTGTCCTGGACGCAACGAACTGCATTGAAGTCCGTTTCACCAAGAACGGGGCCGCCGTCGGAGACACCATCACGTTAGTCGACCATGATTTAAAAGGCCGCGACCTGGACGCACTGATCAAGTCCCCGGGTAATGACGACGCGACCAATGTGCGAACGGCCACCATCGTGAAGACCGAGAAAAAGGAACCGTAACGCATGAACCACCGCCTGCTACCAGCCATCGTCCTGCTGACTATTGCGATGCCCGATGCAACCGCACAAACAAACGCACCCATCGTCGTAAAAGACGTGGAGGTGAAAGCCCGCAGCGGGAAAACGATGGGTACATTGCACGTCTTCGTGGCGCCAGGAGAAGACCCTGTACGATTCATCAAGGCCAATCGCTGCATTGCAGGAACATGGGATTTTTCCTCGACCAGGAACCAGGAGTCTCGAACACACTGGACCGGCGTCATGCATTATCCGACTTTCAATCATCGGCCAGAACAATTCTACGTACGTGGAAACATCTGGATCATCAAGCAAGGACGGCTGGACAAGGTACCCGAGGAAACGCGTGCTAAACTCGTCCCCTTGTTCAGGAAACGAGAACCTGGCCAGGCGATTACGCGTCAGACATTGCTACTTCGGCAGACAGGAAAGCCAAACGAACACGAGGTCATCGGTTACAGCAACGATGATATCTTTGGCCTCTTCAAGTTGAATCCCAAGCTCACGTATACAGGCACGCCCGGCCCCATGGCGTCCGGTGAAAAGCCCATTCGCGTCTGGCCGGGAAAGGCCCCGGATGAGCCGGCGGGCATTGCCGAGAAGAAAGCCGAACCCCAAACTGGCGCAGACGGGGTCATTCGCATCCCGTATGTCGACACGCCCGAATTGATCCGCTTTCCTGCTAATCCCAGGAATGCCACGGGAACCTGCATGATTGTTTGCCCCGGTGGTGGCTACGGGAAGCTCGCCTGGAACAAGGAAGGGACCGAGATTGCCGCCTGGCTTGCGACCCTGGGCGTTGATGCCGTCGCCCTGAAATATCGCGTCCCACGCCGAGACCGGGAAAAACCACACCCATGGCCTCTCCAGGATCTCCAGCGATCGATCCGACTGGTACGTTCCCGCGCAGCAGAATGGAATATCAGCCCACAGCGGTTGGGCATTATTGGATTCAGTGCAGGCGGACACCTGGCCGTGATGTCCGCTTCCTACCAAAACGAGAACTCCTACGAACCCATCGACGCGATCGACAAGCTGGACGTTCGTCCCAACTTCATGGCCTTGATCTACCCGGCCTACCTGGGCAATTCTCGCAAGGACGCCACCCAACTCGATCCGCTGGTCAAGGTCGACGCCAAGACACCACCAACCTTTATTGCCATCACTCACGACGATGCGGATCGCGGGCTGTTTTCCGCGCTCTACTACGCACAACTGCAACGCAATCGTGTTCCCGCAGAACTCCATATTTACAGCAAGGGCGGTCACGGCTATGGATTACGGCCCAGTGCCAATCCGGTTTCAAGCTGGCCCGCTCGACTCGAGGACTGGTTACGAGCCGGTCGCTGGATCTCACCAAGGGACGAAGATCGCTCAACGCCATAACAGCTTCCAGGAACAATGTAATCACGGGTGAAGGAGAGCCACGATGTCAGACCATGGTTCACTGAAGCAAACGGTATGTCAAACGATCGATGAGGCTCGCGACCGCGTCGTCGGAATCGGCGAAGCCATCATGGATGCACCGGAACTTGGCTTTAAGGAGCATCGGACCGCAGAGCGTGTCCGCACGACCTTTGAAGACCTCGGCCTGGAAGCCGAATCAGGCCTTGCCATTACTGGCGTCAAGGCAATTCTGCGCGGCGGCCAACCGGGACCTACCGTGGCCTTGATGGGAGAACTCGATGCCCTGCAGGTACCCGGGCATCCCCGTGCTGATGCGGAGACGGGGGCCGCCCACGCCTGTGGCCACAACGCTCAGATTGCCGGCCTGATGGGCGCGGCCATAGGGCTAAGCCAATCCGGAATCGCTGATCAACTGGCTGGCAACGTGGTCTTTTTCGCTGTACCTGCTGAGGAATATGTCGAGATTGACTACCGGATCGGGTTAGTTAAATCCGGCGCCACCTCCTTCCTGACCGGGAAACAGGAACTGGTTCAGCTGGGACAGTTCGATGACATCGATATGGCAGTCATGATCCATTCGACCAGCCCGGACGTCGCCGAGGGCAGCATGGGACTCTCTCCCTCGAGCAACGGTTTCCTGGCCAAGAATATCCGCTTCGTGGGCAAGGCCTCTCATGCCGGTGGTTGTCCGGAACGCGGTGTCAACGCTCTCTACGCAGCCCAACTGGCCCTGTCCGCGATCAATGCACAACGAGAAACCTTTGCGGACCAGGATTGTGTTCGGGTACACCCCATCATCACCAAGGGTGGCGACCTGGTAAACATCATACCGGCCGAGGTAACGATGGAGACCTATGTCCGGGCCAAGACGGCTGACGCGATCCTGGATGCATCACACAAGGTGGATCGTTCACTACGTGGAGCGGCGATCGCCATGGGATGCCAGGTCGAAATCGACACGGTACCGGGAAATCTGCCGTTGCGTAATGACCCGGTGCTCTCGGAAATATTCAAGGAGAACGCAGGCCAGCTTTTCGGGGCCGACCAGTACCGAGACTATGGTCACAGCGGCGGATCCACGGATGCGGGTGATCTCAGCCAGATCATGCCGGTACTGCATCCGATGATGACCGGCGCTGCGGGTACACATCACCAGACGGACTGGTGCATTGCGGACCACGAAGCGGGTTACGTGGCACCTGCCAAGACCATGGCCATGATGGCCGTTGACCTGTTGGCCGGCGATGGCGACCAGGCTCGCGAGGTGCTGGACCGCTTTGATCCGGCCATGACCAAGGACCAATACCTGGACCGCCAGCACGCGGTCTTCAAGACTGAGCTGTTTGACGGAAACCAGTAGACGAACGAGCACACCATCATTCAGCTGACCCGAAGCACCTGGTTCAGCGCGTCACAACGCACGGCACGTGAGTAATGGTAGACATGGACATCCGCTGCTACTGCTGTCGGCACACGCACCAGGAACTCGATCCACCCGGGATCATTAAAGGCGGCATAGGCGATCTCAAGAGTCGCCAACAAATCCTCGGGCTCCGCCGTTAAATCAGGAAACAGGACAGGGCCCGTATCGGTCTGAAACACCCAGTCACGCTCATTGGCATTGATCGTCTTGACCGGATATTCGAGGAACGCCTGGTACCGATCGTTTTCCAGCTCCGTCCGTGCGACCAGCGAGTGATTGGCCAGTACCGCTTCCACGATTTCACGCGGCGATTCAAGCACCTCGCCGTTACAGGCGGGCAGATGCCTGCGGACACTCTCAAAGGTATCTGCGATCAGTCCGCTTTGCCGGTCGGACTGGCTCCCGCTACCTGGCGGGTACAACTCCATCTCGGTGCCGACCTGGGAATAGGTTTTCAGATTGAGATAACGATCCTCTGAAAAGATCGGACAAAAATCGGCATTTGGTTTCAGCCACACGTCGCGTGGCACACCTACGCGTTCTGTCTTGCAACTGGCCCCCAGCACAAAGACCTGGGTTACCTGGCTGGTTTTCTCCGTAACCGTGCAAACACATTCGACAGGAATTCTTGCGTTATTAAGCGTGTAGGGGGGCTTATGGGTTACGGTCTGTGGCGTCTTGCATTCGGTATCAATACGGAAGGTCACGAACGAGCTATTAAAATTGATCGTCTTCATGGTCTCACATCCGCAGCGGGTTTACGATTTTGCAATGGCACCGGCCAGCTTCTCCTGATTCGCACTCGAATGCCTTTATAGTACACTAAGCGAGCCTCGGCGAACCTTTCCGCCGAGGTATTTTCGCAGGGACCCAGGCGGGTCTCATTGCCCATCTCATGGATCCTTTCTCAACAGGTCACACTCGCATGAATCACGATGATGGAGCCCAACGCAGGGCCTACTGGACCGAGCAAATGGAACTGGGCTACGAACTAGTCGAGCAATTGTTAGCCTGCCCCGTGGAGGAATGCGGCGAATCGTTCGCCTGCATACCCGACGCGGTCGAGGCCGCTGGAGTAGAAGTGCTTTTTTCCGAGTCACCGATCGCCGGGGACATGCCACGTGTTTTCTACGCACGCGCATCACTCGTGGATGATATCGTGGCGATCGCGCGTGACATGAACGAGCGCGGCTGGATCCTGAAAATCGAGGACGGCTTCCGATCGCTGGAAATGCAAAGTGCCCTGGTGCGCAAACCGGAGGTTTTCGATGCCGTGGTGCAGAAATGCATCTGGGAAAACGACGGCCAGCTTCCCTCGGTCGAGTTTATTTTTCGACGCGCCCTCATCATGGTGGCTAACATCCCGAAAATTGGTGAACACATGTCCGGATCGGCCATCGACATCTCGGTGTTTCATGCAGACAACCATCGCGAGGTATGCCGAGGAGGTAGCTACCTGGACGTTAGTGAAATTACGCCCATGGAGTCGCCCTACATTGAACCGGAAGCGTTAGAGAATCGCCTCGAGATCACCGCCATGATGAAAGCCCATGGCTTCATTCACTTCCCCTACGAATTCTGGCACTACAACAAGAATGACGTGGGGGATCATGTCTTGACCGGTAAACCGGGCCCTGCACGCTATGGACCCGTCCACTGGAACCGCGAAACCAACCAGGTGACTCCGGTGGAAGACCCGCTCCAACTGCTGAACCCACTGCCGGTCATCGAGGCGGAGATCGTGGCGGCCATGGAACGCTTGCCCTAGAAAACACGCTCCCCTGGAAACCGTGGCAGGTGGTTCCTCGACAACCGTTTTCACGAACCCTTGAGGATCGCAACGAAACTGTGTTAAGCTCTCCGAGGCAGTACTTCCCGCATTACTCTCAGCATTACTTTCACCCAGTCGATCCAACGTCTCCAAGGAGCTCTCGATGAAACGCTCGCTTCTCGCTCTTGTCGTGATACTCACTATCACTGTCACCAATTCGGCCCAGGCAGATATCGTTCTGTCGAAGGTCTTCGGCGACCACATGGTACTTCAACAGGAGCAGCCGATCCGGCTCTTTGGGGCAGCCAGCCCGGGCGAAAAGGTGACCGCTGAACTCGCTGGCAAGACCGCTACTACCACGACCGGCAAGGACGGTCGGTTCCGACTTGAGTTACCCACCATGAAAGCAGATGGAAAGGCCCACACGCTCACCGTCTCCGGCAAGAATCGCATTACGCTCAAGGATATCCTGCTGGGAGAAGTCTGGATCTGCTCCGGGCAGTCCAACATGGAATGGACCGTGGGCGGCACCCTCAACGCCAAGGAGGAAATTGCAGCGGCCAACCACTCGCAGGTTCGCCTCTTCAATGTACCCGGTCACGTTCAGGGCCCCGTCCCGCAGAACGATCCACGCGGATCATGGCAAATCTGTTCTCCAAGAACCATTGGTGGCTTCTCGGCGGTCGGCTATTTCTTTGGTCGCGCACTCCACCAGGAACTGAAGGTACCCATCGGACTGGTTGGCACCAACTGGGGTGGTACCCGCATCGAGCCCTGGACCCCGCCAATCGGCTTCCAACAGGTACCGCAACTAAAGGACTACGTACAAAATCTCAATTCCATTGATCCCCAGACGACTGAGGGTAAAGCTAATCACGAAAAATACCTGGGCAACGTCGAGAACTGGCTCAACCGGGCTAGGCAAAACCTGCAGGCCGGCAAAGCGATCGGTACACCACCGCGTCTGACGCTGTCACCGAAGGGTGGAGCCACCTATATCTACAATGGCATGGTCCACGGCCTGGTGCCGCTGAGTACCCGCGGAGCGATCTGGTACCAGGGTGAGTCCAATGCAGGTGACGGCTTGCGTTACGAATACCTCAAGGAAGCACTCGTCAAAGGCTGGCGCACTGTATTTGAGAATAACGACCTCTCTTTCTACTGGGTGCAACTGGCCAATTTCCAGGGACCGAACGAAAACCCGGCCGGTGGTGGTTGGGGACCGGTTCGCGAAGGTCAACGTCGGGCACTACGAATTCCCAAGACAGGCATGGCCGTCATTATCGACATCGGCGCAGCTCGTGACATTCATCCACGCAACAAGCAGGATGTCGGAGCCCGACTGGCCCGACTGGCCCTCGCCCAGGACTATGGGCGTGACATCGTCCCCTCCGGACCACTTTATAAGGGAATGAAGGTAGAAGGGAACAAGATCCGCATCTCGTTCGACCACGTGGGAGGTGGCCTGATCACCGCCAAGAAAGAGGGCCTCAACCCGACGCAGGAGACGAGCGGTGCGGAGCTAACCCACTTTGCCATCCAGGGCGACGACGGTAAGTGGCATTGGGCGAAGGCGCATATCGACGGAGAAACCGTCGTTGTCTGGGCCGAGGGTGTCGTTAAACCCAAGCACGTCCGCTTTGGTTACCAGTCCAACCCAGTCGGCTTGAACCTGTACAACAAGGAAGGTTTACCCGCCTCACCCTTTACCACCGATTAACCTACTTTCCCCCGTCACCTGGAACCTGCCCCATGAACACCACCCTGTCTCTCCTGTTGCTACTGGTCCCCGGCCAGGCAAATGCTACTGATCCACGCATCCAAAACCAGGAAATCACACCAGGTGAAGAAAAGAGCGTTCGACCGGGGATTAATGATCGGTTCCTGGAGAAACGACTTGACGTCAAAAACTGGGTTGCGAGATTTGAGATAGAGAGCCGCGAAGTCTATGCAGCGCGCGAGGCCATTGTCACTTTGACCTCCTTGAAACCAGGATCTACTATCGCCGACATCGGGGCCGGCACCGGGTTCTTTAGCCGCTTGTTTTCACGGGAGGTCGGAGGAAAGGGGTTGGTCTATGCGGTCGACATCGCGCCGCGATTCATTGCTCATATTGACCGCCAGGCTCGCAAGGAAGGCCTCAGGAACATCCAGACAGTGCAGTGCAAGGACAACAGTGCCAACCTGCCCACCAATTCCATTGACGTCGCCTTTATCTGTGACACCTACCATCACTTTGAATATCCACGCTCGACGATCGCCTCGATCCACCGCGCGTTACGCATGAATGGCATGCTGGTTCTGGTCGACTTTGAGCGAATACCTGGAAAATCAACGGCGTTCACGCTCAAGCATGTGCGGGCAGGCAAGGAGGTCTTCCGCAAGGAAATCGAGGAGGGTGGGTTCGTGTTGATCGACCAGCAACACGTGAGCCCCGCGCAAGAGAACTACGTGTTACGGTTCAAGAAAAAATAGGCTTACATCCGGCCAACCCACCCGACGCCTACAGCCTTACGCCAACAGTTGCTTGATGACCTGGGCCTCGTAAACGTCGGTCAGTTTTTCGCTACGCCCGTTGTGCTCGTGATCCAGCTTCTCATGATCCAGTCCCAGCAGGTGCAGGACCGTGGCATGGTAGTCCGACAACCGGGTGCGATTGACCACGGATCGGTAACCGAAGTCGTCCGTCTGACCATAGGTCTGGCCGCCCTTGATACCACCGCCGGCCATCCAGACACTGTAACCGTACGGGTGATGATCACGCCCCTCGTTACCTCGCTTGGCACCAGAACCACGCAACTCGGCACCCGGTGTCCGTCCAAACTCACCACCCCAGAGAACCAGGGTCGAATCGAGCAGGCCCCGCTGCTGCAGGTCCGTTAGCAAGGCGCCCACCGGTTGATCGGTCTGGGCACAGCAACTTTTCGTATTGGCCACGTTACTGGTATGCGTATCCCAGGGCTGACCTTTCATCATGATTTGTACATAGCGGACACCGCGTTCCACCAACCGACGGGCCATCAAGCAACGTTTTCCATAGGAGGATGTGACACTGTTATCCAGGCCATACATGGCTTGAGTGGCTGCAGTTTCCCGAGTCACGTTCATCGCGTCCGTGGCCGCCAACTGCATGCGTGCGGCCAATTCGAGATTGGTGATCCGTGCATCCAGGTCCAGTTCCCGTGGGTGCCGCTGCTTGTGCCCCGCATTGAGAGAACGCAACAGGTCCAGCTTGCCTGCCTGGACGGAGCGAGCTTTTTCAATGGTGGGTCTCAGGTTCAACACCGGGGTGCCCTCGCTGCGGAAAGCGGTCCCCTGGTAAACCGGGGGCAACCAACCGCTGGACCAGTTGCGCACCCCATCCACGGAGTGGCCCGCTGGATCGGGCAAGGCCACGTAGGCGGGCAGATTCTGATTAACTGTCCCCAGCCCGTAGGCTGCCCAGGAACCCAGCGTGGGACGTCCGGGAATAATCAAACCGGTCTGGGCCATCCAGATCGCATGTTCATGATTGCGATGTTCCGTGAACATGGATCGAATCACAGCAATCTTGTCTGCGTGCCGGCCGATATGCGAGAGCTGGTCCGAGAATTCGATGCCACTCTCACCACGCTTGTGAAACTTGAACGGGGTTCCGAGCAGGTACTTGGTGCGATTCTCATCGTCCAGCACCTGGGCCGGCGGGGTCTGGCCGTCGTATTTATTGAGCAGCGGCTTGGGATCCAGCAAGTCAACCTGGCTGGGACCACCGTGCATGAACAACTGGATGACCGCCGTGGCCCTGGGAGGGTGAAATGGCTGACGAGGTTGCAGGTCATGGATACGTCGCGCGGCCGACGCATCCTCGTCCAGGAGGGCCGCCAACGCTAACCCACCAAAACCCGACCCCAATCGCTTGAGTGTCTCCCGGCGGGAAATCTCGTATCGTTCCTTAGCTGTATGGTCCATGACAGGGCCTTCGTTAAATCTGTCTCTCGATTAGTCCACGTAAGCGAATTCATTACTCGACAACAGCACATGGCAGAGATCGACGATCGATTGTTTGCGAGCATTATCCTGGTTCAGACCATCCTCATCAAGCGGTCCATGGAACCCACTGACCGAATCCCAGGCCTGCACGAGTTGTCCGTCCTGGTCGACTTCCTTGATCGTAAAGGACCAATTGAAATTATCAGAGGTCAGTTCACCATTCATGTCGAGCACAAAATAAATCTCCTCTCCTTCCTGCACTTTCCTGGCCGGCACATTAATCTCTTGTCGCTTGTGAGCAACGGTCCATTGTCCCGCCTGCCCTTGCTGAGTGGAGGTAATCGTCGTGCGTACACCATTGCCGGCCGGTGACGGATGATGCACCATCCCCTGGATCGTGATCTTGCCGGTAACGGGTGAGGTCCATTTCAGGATAACCGGCTTTCCAACTCCCGGATGACCACTGGTTGCATTAATTCCTGCCCAAAAAGACCCCTTGAACGGGTAGCCTACTCCCAGTTGCCATTGCTCTTTTTCGTAATGGGGAAAGGGCGTATAGGCCACCCTCCTGGGGTCCTTGCTGTCGATGGTACCGTAGCCGTAGGCCCAGACTTTCTTGCTACCGCTGGTCGCCAGGTACAAAGCCTGCTGTTTCAGCGTAAACGCTTCCAGTGTTTTTCGTTCCGCCGCAGCGGGTGAACGACTATAGGCCAACTCGAACGCCCGTCCCAGCGGGTCTTCACTCGACTCATGCAGGACGCGTTCGGCAAAGGCGATCGCGGCATTGCTCACCAGGTCACTATTCATGAGCGAGAGAGCTTGCAGCGGTACGGTCGATTGGGATCGTCGCGTACAGTTGGTTTCGATATCTGGCTGATCAAACAGTTGCAACATGGAGACCGGGGCCGAGCGCTTGTTGCGCAGGTAAATCGAGCGCTTCTGGGGCAACTTACCATCATTGACCACCACCTCCCCGTCGGATCGACTGGCGATCCCGACCGGGTAGCCGTACATATGTGATTGCAGGGCTCCAGACACTTCCAGGATACTGTCACGAAGTGGTTCCGCTTCCAATCGCCTGAGGTTCTGTCGCCAGAGCAGGCGATTCTGAGAATCTGCCGTGTCGGCTCGATTCGCCAGTTCACCCTCGTTGCGCGACACCTGCCGATAGGCCTTCGAGGTGATCATCAATCGATGTAAATGTTTCAGGCTCCAGTTGGCTGATTCGAGTTCCACGGCCAACCAATCCAGCAAGTCCAGGTGAATAGGATCCTCGCCGGCCCAACCAAAGTCCTCCATCGTGGAAACCAGCCCCTCTCCAAAATGGTGTAACCACAGACGGTTAACCATGACCCGGGCCGTCAGCGGATGTCGCGGTTGCGTTAGCCAATCGGCCAGGGCAGTACGTCGTCCGGAAGTGGGTGATCCCGCCTCAGGCGGTTTCCAGTCAAATGGCTGCCTCGCCTTGATCATCTCCGGAACGCCTGGCGTGACAACTGGACCCGGCGTCTGGGCATCGCCTCGTCGGAGCAGGGGGGTGAAGGGATCGTTCTTCACGTCATAGGCTGCGTAGACGTAATCAAAATGCATGCGACGTTTTTCCTGGGCAGCGATGGCCGCATTCTTTTCCGCCACCGTTTTCTTGTACTCGGGAAAGGAACTTACGATCTCCGCTTCCAACTTGTCGGCAGCCGGGCGCAAGAATATGCCAAATTTACCGACGAGGTAGTTCTGGACGGCGTTGCGCTTGTCCGCAGCGACTGCCAAGGCGGCCAGCAGGTCCTCGCGAATTTGCGGGGACACCGTTTCCAGGCGATGCTGATAAAGTTTCTCTGCCTGGGCCTTGCCCAGTTCCACGATTTCCTTCTTGAGCGCTGCCACGTTGGCGTCCACTTCCTTCTTGCGTGCCGCCGCAGCTTCCTCCTGCTTCTTTGATGCGATTGGCCGTTTGCGGTCACGGAAAGGGACCCATTTTTCCGGGCTGTAGACTGTCATCAGGATCGATTGCAACTGGTAGTAATTCTTTTGAGTCAATGGATCGAACTTGTGATTATGGCACTTCGCACACCGGACCGTGATCCCCATCAGGCTACTGGTCAGGATGGTTAACTGGGAATCGATGGTCGGGTAATAGTAGAGCCCGTTGACATTCTTGATCGTGTTGAAATCGGGCCGACTGGAATCCGGTCCTGTTCTCAGGAACCCGGTCGCCTCCATGGCATTGACAACATCCGCAGGTAAAGAGTCGTCATTCTTGTAGTGTTTCCAGTATTCAGACAACTCGTCCCCGGCCAGTTGTTCCCTGACAAACTGGTCGTAGGGCAGATCCTTGTTGAACGCCTTGATGACGTAATCGCGGTACCGCCAGATCAACTGCCGATCCTGGTCAGCAGACAGCACGCCCGCCGAATCCGAATACCCGGCAACGTCAAGCCAGTGCCTGCCCCACCGTTCACCATAACGGGGACTGGCCAACAGTCGATCGACTAACTGCTCATAGGCATCCGGAGCGGTATCGGCGACGAAATCGGCAACCGCTTCCGGCTGCGGAAGTACGCCCAGCAGGTCCAGGTAGAGGCGACGTATCAACGTGGCTCCCGAGGCAACCGAGGAAAAATGCAATTCTTTTTCCTCCAGTTTACTGAGTAAAAAGGCATCCACGGGATTGCTCACCTGGCCCACGTGTTTGACTGCGGGCAACGCAGGGCGCTCCGGTGGAAAGAATGACCAGTACTCGTATTCCGAGGCCTCGTATGTCGACTTAGCCTCGGCGACCTCGAGGACTTCCTTCGAATCAGTAAGTGCTCCCTCGTTGATCCAGGTGCGAATCAGCCCTTTCTCTTCCAGGGTCAGTTTGGCACCCTGCAACGGCATCCGATCGCTGCTGAGCACCTCGAAGAGCAAGCTGGTTTCTGCAGCCGAGATCCGAATGGCCGGCCCATTTTGACCACCGCGAATAATGGTGGCCCGACGCTCGAGATTCAAGCCGCCCTTGGGCTTCTCACCGAAGTGGCACTGGGCACACTTGGCTTTGAGAATCGGAAAGATGTCTTTTTCGAAAACCAGGGATGCCGATTTCTTGGCCTCAGGTTCTTCCGCCATCACGGGAAACGTCACCGCCAGGCCAACAACAACAGCTAGTAATACGCGTAAAATCATGGTGCCTATTGTAACATGTTCCGCAGTCACGCCGATCACCAATCCCGGGCTGTGCGCAAGCTGTTTATCACGGGGCGTAGCAAGAACGCTGCAACCCTGTTACGCAACCCATCTTGCGCATCAACTCGGCACCAGCTAGCCGAACAGAGCTCGCACCGGACGGCCCTTCACAAGGGGATGAGGTCGACCGAACCGATCATGAATCAGAGTACTATTGTCATACCCCAGGGCCTTGTAGACCGTGGCGATAAAATCGCTGACGTAAACGGGATTATCCGTTGGCTCACCACCCACCTTGTCCGTCGCTCCATACACGTGCCCACCTCGAATACCAGCACCAGCCAACACGGTGCTATACACCTTGCCCCAATGATCCCGTCCGGCGCCCTTATTGATCTTGGGCGTTCTGCCAAACTCTCCGGTCCAGCAAACCAGCGTGTTACTCATCAGGCCACGATCATCGAGGTCCTCCAGCAACGCAGAAAAAGCGCGATCCATCGGGGGCAGCAGCAGGTCCTTCATCACCTGGAAGTGCTTGGCATGCGTATCAAAGTTCTTGGTGGAATGCAGGTACATCCAGGGAACGGTGACGAACGAAACACCGCGTTCCACCAGGCGACGCGCCACCAGGCAACTGCGCCCGAACTTGTTGTCACCATACCGTTCCAACGTGGCCGGTTTCTCTTCTTCCAGCAGAAATGCCTTCCAAATCGAATCGGACTGCAAAATGCTTAACGCCCGCTGCCTTGCTCGCTCGTAGAGTTCCGGAGTATCCGCACGCGACCCGGCCACTTGCCCTTCTTCCACCTGCTGCAACAACTCGGCCCGATCACGGAGGCGATTCAAGCCCACGCCCTCGGGCGGCAGAAAACTGGAGGGCAGGGTACCCGGCGTCCAACTCTCTTCAATAAGTGTCAAGGGATCGTATTGCTGCCCCAGGAACCCGGCATGCTGGCCACCCCAGCGAAAGTTATTTTGGTCTCCAATACGGACTGGCAGATGGACCGCACCCGGCAAGCCGTTTCGGTCCCCGCGCAGTTTCCTGACCGCACTGCCCACACTCGGTGGATCTTCCCGCGAAACCTGGGGTTCACCACGCTGACGCGGCGCATGCTTTTGACCCGTCAGGTTATAAACTACTCCCACACCATGTGTATTGCTCTCGTGCCAGGTGGACCGAATCACGGCATACTTATCCGCAACTCGTGCCATCATGGGCAAGTGCTCGCAGACCTGGATTCCCGGCACATTCGTGGAAATGGGATAGAACTCTCCGCGGAACGGTTCGTCCGCCTCGGGCTTCATGTCGAACGTTTCTTGCTGCGCTGGCCCACCGGTCATGTACAGCATGATGCAATTGGTATCCGCGGCCGAACTTCCACCTGCTGCACGCGCGTATTCGCTGCGAAAGATATGATCAGCAAGGGTCAAGCCACAGCCCGCCAGGGCACCAGCTTGCAGAAATGTCCGACGTTTTAATGGTTGGTTCATAACGGTTCGCTTTCTCCAATCACCAACACCGATAATACCATACTAAAGACATCGGACTCGAGAGCAACTTGGCGCCAGTTGAAAACCGATCGCTAGAACCCTAAAAACGCATCCAGGAATCCATCCTGACCCGCCAGGGCCAAAGCCTCGAAAGCCTGGTCCACCTGGTCCGTGTTGCGGGCGCCGATCAGGACACTCGTAATTCCGGGCTGGGCCACCGTCCAGGCCAGGGCCAGCTGAACCATCGTGTGCCCCAGGCGCTGGGAAAGAGCGTCCAGTCGCTCCATGATCGCATAACCGTGATCCGTGAAATAGATTGGCTGATGACCAGGAATCACATCAAACCTCGTCCCCGCAGGTACTTCCTGCCCACGGCGGTATTTCCCCGTCAGGAAACCGGCGGCCAACGGGCTGTACGTAACCACCCCGGTACCGTGGTCGCTACAAAGCGGCAGTAGGTCAGCCTCGATTTCTCGCTGTACCAGGTTGTAGGGCGGTTGCACGCATTGCAACACCTGGCTTCCCGTTGCCTGGCAACGAAGAAACGAGCTGGCCAGTTGCCAGGCCTGCCAGTTACTACAGCCAATGGCCTTGACCTTACCGGAGTCGAGCAACGCATGGAGCCCAGCCAGCGTCTCTTCCATGGGCGTCTCGTTGTCCCAGTTATGCAGGTAGAACAGGTCGACCGAACCCACTCCCAGGCGATCGAGACTCTGCTCTGCCGAATGAACCAGGTGTGCTTTCGTCAAGACACCATTGAACTTGGTAGCGATCACCACCTGGTCACGCACACCACGCTCGGCAACCCACCGCCCCAGGACCCGTTCCGACTCCCCGTCTGCATAAGCCGAAGCGGTATCAAAAAAGTTGATACCCCGTTCCCAGGCACGGTCCAGCACTTGGCGAGACGTCGCCTCATCAATCTCGCGACCAAACGTCACGCACCCCATGCTAATGGGGCTCACCTCGTATCCCGTGGAACCTAACACCTGTCGCTGCATGGGCCATGGTCCTTTCCTGCTCTTCACAAGGGATTGCCGTGGAGCCTGTCACCTAACACCGCCGCCAGTTGCTTCGCATGATAGGGCATCTTACACTGGCGAACAATCAAGCGTTCGTTCGATGACCAACCCCAGGCATATCACGAAAGCAGTACCATGAATACCTGGCCATTCCTTGTCCGACTCGTCTGCATCTATGCCCTGCTAACCTCGACGTCACTCCAGGCAAACGATCCCGTCAACATCGGTTCGCGCCGCGAATTACTGGTAGACGGTTTCCTGGTTGACCGCATGGTGAACACAACGCGGGTATTGCATCGGCCACAGGCACGCGAGGTGGCGATGACTTTTGACCAACCGTGGGAAGGAAATACCAGCGGCTACGTCACCGTGATGCGAGACGGTAACCTGTTACGCATGATTTATCGTGGCCACCGAATGATCTGGGACGATGACAAACTGCGCATGTCTCACAGTCCCGTCGCTTGCTACGCCGAAAGTCGAGACGGGCTTACCTGGGAAAAGCCGAAACTGCGACTAGTCCCCTGGCGTGGCCAGGGAATCCATAAGATTGATGACCCCCTGGCCAACAACATTGTCTGGGGGGGTAGCCCCTACTCGGGTACTTTCGTACCGTTCCTCGATTCCAGTCCCGACTGCCCGCCTGCCGAGAAGTTCAAGGCCGTCGGTGGAAACAGGAACGTGGGTCTGCACCTATTCACTTCCCCGGACGCCATCCACTGGAAGAAACAAGACGAGCCCATCTTCAAGCAGGGCGCCCTCGACTCGATGAACGTGGTTTTCTGGGACACGCTGCAGCAGCGTTACGTTCTCTATTTTCGCACCGTCACCGAGGAAGGCCGTTCCATCGCCACGTCCACATCAACCAACCTGAGAGATTGGACCCCCCCAGTCGCGCTCGAATACCCGGGTTCTCCGCCTCAGCAGATGTATACCAACCAGATCGCCCCGTATTTCCGGGCACCCCACATTCGCGTCGGATTCCCGACACGCTACACCGCTCGCACGATGACACCCCAACTGCAATCACTGGAGCCACGGAAATTGAGAGCTGACCTGACTGCCGCCTACGCGCGGGTGGGTTCGGATCTTTCCGATGGGCTTTTCATGACCAGTCGCGACGGCGTTCGATTCCAGCGCTGGGATGAGGCCTTCCTGCGTCCCGGTCCCGAGTCGGGCCTTGCTAATAGTCGCTGGATGTACGGGGACAACTACCAGAGCTACGGGCTGTTTGAAACCGCATCTGCGATGAAAGGACACCCCCCGGAACTTTCCATGTTCTTTAGCGAGGGCTACTGGCGGGACTCCCATACCCGGATCCGCCGCTACACGATCCGGCTTGACGGTTTTGTTTCCCTGCGTGCGCCCTTCCAGGGGGGCGAGGCACTCACAAGGTTTTTCATATTCGAGGGAAACAGGCTGCAAGTAAATTATGCAACCTCAGCGGCTGGAAGCATCCGTTTCGAACTCCAGGACTCCCAGGGGCACCCGCTGGCAGGTTTCGCGTTAAAAGACTGCACGGAATTGATCGGGGACTCCGTCAAACACACGGTACGGTGGTCAGGTGGAACCAATGTCGGTTCACTCGCCAGCAAACCGGTCCGGCTGCGAATCCAGATGAAAGACGCAGACCTTTATTCATTTCAATTCTCTAATGCTCCCTAACCAGCAGATCGATACTGCCGCACGTCGACTTGCTGGCTTCACACAACACTTTACCCAAACGCGCAAACCCTCCTGTCCTGCGGGGATAGGGCTAACCCGTCCCGCAACCGGCGAAATTATGCTTGCCACAAAAGCATCGATGCCGATAATAATAGCTGCGTGACTGGTACGTTATTGTGCAACTGACCCGGTTTACCCCGCCTATAAGGAGCATGCTCCATGTTCACCATCTACTCCAAGAATGCCCGTCAAGACTGCGAAGGAAACACGCGACGCGATTTTCTCAAGGTGGGGGCGATAGGCGGCAGCCTGTTCACGCTTCCTAACCTGCTGCGGGCGAAAGCGGCTACTCCCAGCACGGTCACCAACAAGTCCGTGATCTGGATCTGGCTGGCGGGCGGACCGACGCACGTGGAAACATTCGATCCCAAAATGACGGCACCGAGTGAATATCGGAGCATCACCGGGGAAGCCAAGACACCGTTGCCGGGCGTGACCATGGGAGGAACCTTTCCCCAGATCGCCGCCTGCGGCGACAAGATGGCCCTGGTACGATCCTTTGCCCATGGAAACAGCAGCCATGGCAACGCCACCAAGTGGGTCATGACAGGTTACGATGACCGACAGGGCACGCGGCCCTCGATCGGTTCGATCGCGGCGCGGCAATACGGTACCACCAACCCCACCACGGGAATCCCAACCTATGTCCGCATGAGCCGGATCAATGGAGACGGACCTGGCTGGCTGGGCACCGGCTACAGCCCATTTGATCCCAACGGCCAGGCGGTCAAGAGCATGAAGATCAGTGTCACCGACGACCGTTTCACGGATCGTCGCAGCCTGCTGAACTCCCTCGACCAGATCAACCGTGCCGCGGACGGCAGCGGCAAGATGCAAGGCCTGGATGCCTTTGAGCAACAAGCCTTTGAGCTGATCACCGGCACCTCTCGGGATGCCTTCGACATCAACAAGGCTGATCCAGGCGCACGCAAGCGTTATGGCAAAGGCCTCGGTGAGTCACTGCTGCGGGCCCGTCGACTGTGTGAATCCGGTTGTGCATTCGTGACGGTCTCCTATGGTGGCTGGGACATGCATGGTGGAATCGTCAAGGGACTCAAGGGCCGCGCCCAGCAGATGGACCAAGCCATCTCGGCCTTGATCGAAGATCTTGATCAGCGTGGCATGATGGATGACACGCTCGTGGTGGTTACCGGTGAATTTGGCCGTACTCCCAAGATCAACAGCAAGGGAGGTCGCGATCACTGGGGACGTCTCTGCACGCTGGCCCTGGCCGGTGGTGGACTTAAAATGGGACAGGTAATCGGTGAATCCTCGCGTAAGCTCGAGGTACCCGCCACGACCCCCATCACACCACAGGACTTGATGGCCACGATCCTGCAGATGTATGGCCTGGACCACCGGATGCAATTCGTCAACAACCAGGGACGACCTGTTTACCTGGTTGAAAACGGTAGCCCAATCACGGAACTGGTGTAGGCCCCTCCCCCTGGAAGAACGGTTCTATCCGGACGCGCTAATTTCCCGGTTGTGGCACGCCATCCTGCGCCATGGTCACCCTGCGAAGCTGGCCATTCTGCCCACCCACGACCAGCGAACCGTCCGACGGATGCACGGCCAGCGAGTAGGCCCAACCCTCCACGCCCGGCAATTCTTTCAAGACCTTGACGGTTTCCGGGTCGATCACTCGTACCTGGCCGTCCGTGCAACTGGCCACCACCCGCGAACCGTCCGGAGTCCAGGCGATCGCCAGCGGTGAAACCTGGAGACGAACGAACCGAACCAGCCGCCCAATCGTCGGCTGCCAAAACCTGACCGTACGGTCTGCAGAAGCCGAGGCGACCATCGGCAGACCCTCCATCGCTGGACGTAGTGCCAGATCATTCACCGTTTTGGTGTGCTGGTCCATGCTTCGAACCAACTGACGAGGTTCCAGTGTCCAGACCCGCAGCGACTGATCTTCCCCGCCGCTCACAAGCGTCTTTCCGTCCCCCAACAGGCAGAGCGCCAGCACGCTACGAGAATGTCCCTGGTAAGTTTCAACGACGCCTCGTTTCTGAACATCCCATCTCTTGACACTGCGATCGAGGCTCGCTGAAACCAGGCTACTGTCGGATAGCCACGCGACCGACCGCACGGAATCCATATGCTTGCTGAGCGTGGCCACCCGTTTACCGGTGGGCCACGAGAGGATTTCGATCACCCCGGATTCTGCCGGGTCACCTCCACCCACGGCCAGCAACCGACCATTGGGCGAAAACGCCAGGCAATGGAGATTTGCCACCGAGGCCCTGATGACACGCAGCCGGTTCAAGGCAGGCCAATCGTGAACCTGGACTCCTGCCTGCGAGCAGGCCACCAGGCTCTTGCCATCCGGCGCGAAAGCAACACCAGTAATAGGCGGCGCCACGCGGGAGCCCGCAGCGTCATTTTCCGCAGCCACGCTCGACGAGACAACCGCAATCAGCAACAAGGCCAACGAGACGCAGGGTAACTGGTGAATCGTCGGCATCGTATTTTTCCCGCAGGGAAACTGCATCCTGGGACAGCAAATGAACTCGATCAGGGGCGTTTCGGCGCCGGTCGATCGCGAACCGGTCGCTTCTGCGGCGAATCGTCGCCACGTCGCTGACGATCACGGTCACGGTCACCGTCTCCGTCACCACGGCGAGGTACCGAACGCAATCGCTGCAGGATAATGTCCTTGCTGATCTTTCCTTTTTCGACCGCTTCCGCTACTTCAGGACGTTCCTTGAGAAACTCCTGGTAACGCTTCTCCAGATCCTCAGCAGTTTGGTTTTTATCGCCAACTCGCCCCACGGCACGTGCCTTGAGACTGGCGATGACCCGCTCCTTGGTGATCTTGCCATTGGCCACATCTATTCTAACCCGGGGATTCTCCTTGAGGTATTTCGCGTAGGCCGCATCCCAGTCGATCTTCTCCGCATCAGCTCGAGGCTTCATGGCTTTTTTCAGGGTCTCAACTTCTTCCTTGCTGAGCTTGCCATCACCGTCCTTGTCGAAACGCTTCAAGAGTTGCTCGCGGCTCAACCGTCCACGAATCCCGGCATCGTCTCGCTTGGGTTGAGGGAAAGCAGCCGCTATGATCTGCCCGGCTTCAGCACGAGTCAGCTTGCCAGCTCGTACAAACTCGGCCAACTTGGCTTTCAATGCTTCTTGCCCGGTTCTTGGCGCGTCCCGGTCTCCTCCCGGAGCTCGTCGTGCGCGGGTGGCATCGTCGCCACGTGAGGCGGGTGCGTCACCGTCTCGTTGCCGATCCCGACGCTCTGCACCATCCCGTTCCTGGGCAACACCGGCCGAAACCAGCAACAAGACCATCGCTACGGCAGTCGAAATCGTTTTCATCATATTCTCCCTGTATCGTTTTATCAGCCCGCCTGGGCTACCCACTATTCAAAACACCTTGTTTCCTGATGATGCAGTATGAAACATCTAGCCTTATCAGGCAACCATTTCCAAGGGGTCGCCGGGCTGCGCTGAACCCGTTTCTATCGGGAACCTATAACTCGATTCCCCGCCCCCGCGTCAAATCACCTATAATGGGAGGAGCTAATCTCGAAAGGAGCTGACGATGAACCGCATTCAAACCCTCTCTAGCCTGTCTCTCTTGCTAGTCACCAGCCTGGTGGCTTGTGCCACACCGTGCCCTGCAGAAGACAAAAAAGAGGAGGCAAAACCCTTACCCCTGGTGATCCTACTCGGCGACTCCATCCGAATGAATTACCAGGAGGCAGCCACCCAGGCCTTACAGGGAAAGGCAACCGTCTGGTCCCCGCAAGAAAACTGCAAGCACACGCTCTACACGCTGCAAAACCTCGAAAAATGGTTAACCGACAAGAAGCCGGCCGTGGTCCATATCAACGTGGGCCTGCACGATATGTTCCTAACTACCAAGGGTGGCCAACCACGTCACAACCTGGAATTCTACGAGGCCAACCTGCGAAACATCTTTGCCCAGCTCAAGCACCTGACCGATGCCCAAATTATCTTTGCCCTCACTACCCCGGTGGATGAAGCACGCCAGGCCGTCTCGAAAGGTTACGGTCGCGTGGTGCGCCGCAGCGCGGACGTCGCACGCTACAACCAGGCAGCCAGGCAAATTGGCCTGGCTGCAGGTGCACGAGTGAATGACCTGCATGCCATCGCCATGCAGGCCGGAAAAGACGAGATCCTTCGCGAGGATGGGATTCACCTGTCTGACAAGGGCTGTGCGGTACTGGGCAAGGCGGTCTCCGACCAGGTCCTCTTGCAGTTGAATCCCGAGCTGGACAAGTCACGCCTAAAACCTATCCTCGTGGGTAACACACCGGCGCACGAGATCGTGAAACGGCTAGGCGCACGCATGGAGCATGGAATGCCTGCCAGTGAACTTGATCATTTTGCCCTTCAGTTTAACCGCGAGGATCGCAACCGGGATGGTTTGCATACCCGCCAGGAATACGTCGAGACGGGCCGTTACCTGACGCCCCAGTCACGCGCTGGCATCTTCCAGGCCGCGGACGGTAATTCCGATGGCGTGGTGACACGGGACGAATACACCTTGAATCGAATTATCACTGACGAGGCCAAAATCGTGATCCAGCGGATGGATGACGACAAGGACGGTTACGTCGAGGAGCCGGAATTCCTCAAGCACGCCACGCGACTGCTGGGGGATGCCAAGCTAGCCGCAACGGTCTACGGGATTTTGGATCGCAACCGGGACGGGGAACTCATAACCTGGGAGTACCTGCGGACCTGGGGCCAGTGGGCACGTTCAGGACAGCCGTCCGCGAAACAACGGGTTGCTGCTCGCCGCGCCGCGTTAGCCCGCCCGCAACCGTAACACCTGGAAGTGGCCATTTACCACAAGAGTTTGCCTGGTTCTACTCCCCAGACGACGCTCAGGACACCTTGTTCTGCCCCTTGTTTTCTGCCTGGTGAAGCGTGATCGGCCAGCCAGGAAACTGGTTGCCCGGCTTGCCGTCCGTCGGATCCACGTTAAACCGGAATGCATCCAGCGTGTAGGTTTTCTTCTCGGTATCGATCGTCACGAAACCGAAACCACTCCCTTTCTGGTGCGCCCGCTCATAACGAGGACGCTTGGTCGCAACCTCGGGATCACCCGTGGCATAAACGTAAACCTTGTTACCAAACCCGTCCTGGAACTCGCCCGTATGTGCCAGGCCGTGCTGCGGACGATTCTCATGAGGCATTCCCACCTCGTCCGGTCGCCACCAACGCGGGTAACCCGCACCAATGGCAGGGGTGCAGAAGGACCAGTTACTGTCGCGTTGTTCGGCGACCCCATACTGGCAAATCGATGCCAGGTGCTGATCTCCGTTGATGTGCAGTGCCATTGATTCACGAATAATTTCGATCGCTCGGTTCCGAGGCGTTTGCGGCCAGGCCCCGGAATCCAGGTCAGCCTTCAGGTATCCATTAAAGCCACCGTGATGCGTGGCGACGCCGGCAAACACTGTTTGACTCAACAGGACTTTCATCGTGTGCCCACGCCAGTCCTTACCCCACGCCTTGAGAAATACTTCCTGCCGTTCACCCAGCAGCACCAGGCCAGGTTTGTCGAGTACCGACGTGTCAAAGTTCTTGTCACGCACATGATCTGCGCGGCCCGATCCTGTTTCAACACGTTCGGGACCACTCTTCCACTGGCGATCACCCAGGATGGCAAAACTCACACCGCCATAAACCATGTCGCCGTAATAGACGCTGATATCCTGTTCAACCGGCCGAGCATCGTAAAAGTCAGGGTGGTGACTGCAGTTGGTCTTGTGCACCACGTTGACCATGCGAGCCGGTTCCCGGTAGCCACCCTTCGACGAAGCGCCCTTGGCCAGGTCCTTCATGGCAGCTCCCGCTTCCCCCCAGATATTCCCCTGGAAAACGTCGTGATCATCCGGGATACAGAGCGTTGGAGCATTTTTCATCGATTCACGGAAGGACCAGCCGAACTGGTAAAACTTACGCAGGTAGTTGAGGATCGCCGGGTCCGCAGGATCACGAATAATACCGAATCCGCCATGATTCTCGTACAGTTGGTCCCCGGAAAAGTAGATCATGTCCGGATCCATCTTGACCACGTTATTTGCCACCGGTTCGTATGGGAATGCATAATCGTTCTGGCAGGTCAGCGCGGCGAGACGCAATGGCCTTCCCGACGGATTCGATCGAATCGTGCCCTGCCAGTGATCATCGACCGGAACTCCCTGGCGAAAGGTTTGCTCGTACACCACGCGATACGGTACGGCTTTTTTCTCGTCCCAATTCGCAATCCGGAACGTTGCCGTCCAGGCCTCGGGATCCAGCCTGGCCTTACCCAGGGTCACCCACTGGGCCTGTCGCTTAACCTGCAACTGCACATGCTGGTTATCATCTTTACCAAGCGGCCCGGTCAGCGCCGTCAACTTCAGCACGAACCCTTCCTTGGTGCGTGAATCGCTCAGGGAATACATCGTCCAGAGCAGGGGGCCAAACGTTTGTTTCGCTTCGTGCGTCATCGCTGCGCCGCCCAGTTCCCAATTCCGGAAACGGTAACCTGGCGTGGGAACCCGTCGCTGGGCCCCCTCGTACTGGCTAACCAACGCGATGTTCCCCAGGATCCGTTCTTGTGGAACGGACTGCTGGACGCGTCCAAGTTCTTTACCGTTGGTGACGTCGTGTGCCGTCAGCACCAGCACACAGCTGTTTCCCCGGGGGCTCCCTTCCAGGGTCAGGGTCACATGTGACCGTTCCGGCTTGACCGACAGCGGCTTACTTGTTTTCCCCAGCACCAGGTTTTTGCCAACCACACCAGCATTCACACCATTCTTGGCAAAGCAATTGGAACGGTATTCGTTCAGGTCGCTGCGAACTCCGATCCGAAATCCCGCACCGCCATCATTTTTAATCGGCGCCGACTGGGAAAGTTCAACCGACATGACAAAGGGTGATTTCGCATCCGTCAACTGCCAGGTCACGGAGTGGATACTGCGGTTGCCGGCCGTGGTCTGGCATTGCACCCAACCATCCTTGACGCGCCAATCCTCCATCGGGTTGCTCCAGAATTCGCCACCGATCCAGACCCGGTCGTGTGTACGATCCCATTTTTCAATCCGTTTTGACTCGATACTTAGCTGCGCGGCTACGGCACGTTTCCTACCGAGGCCCAGGAATGCTCCCAGGGCCAGAACTTTGACAACCAGGCGGCGGGTAATTTTTAGTATCACGATATCCTCACGGAAAAATGGAAAGGGAGCCTTGAAGAGTCAATTATGACCGAAGAACACCACAAAGTTAAGGAGGCCCATCAAGCAAGAACTTCTCGTACCACGTTTCCTTCGACATCGGTAAGCCGGTAGTCGCGCCCGGCATGTCGAAAAGTAAGGCGTTCGTGATCAAATCCCATCAAGTGCAAGATCGTAGCATGGAAATCATGCACATGCACTGGCTTTTCGGCTGCTCGAAGCCCGTGTTCGTCCGTGGCCCCGTGCACCATGCCAGGCTTGACCCCGGCACCGGCCAACCACGAGGTAAAGGCCCAGGGATGATGTTCACGCCCCTTGGCATCAGCCGTATTGTTAAAGGGAGTTCGGCCAAACTCGGTGGTCCAGACGACCAGGGTTTCATCCAGCAATCCGCGCTGTTTGAGATCTTTCAGCAAGGCGGCGATCGGCTGATCCACGTTCCTGGCCAATCCCACGTGCGACATCATGTCACCATGGGCATCCCAGTTACCGGACGAGCCCGTATCAATCAGTTCCACGAAACGTACCCCGCGCTCAATCAGTCGCCGCGCCGCCAGGCATTGCCAACCAAAGCCCTGGGCTTTTCCTGGCGTGACCGCGTAGTTTCCCAGCGTGGATTTACTCTCCTGTGAAAAGTCAAACGCTTCCGGGACAGCACGCTGCATTCCAAATGCTGTTTCAAAAGAACGCATCCGGGCGGCTAACGCTTCATCAGCTGTCCGCGTATCGCGATGGACCCGGTTCATCGAGCGCAAAGCCGCCAGTTCTATTTGTTGACGATCGCCAGGCACGCGAGGTTTTACGTTCGCAATCGGCTCGGCACCTGGCACGACCAGGGTGCCCTGGTGAGCCGCCGGTAAAAAGTCGTTGGAATAAACCTGGGTTCCCGCATAGGTCTGCCGGGGCGCGATCACCACGAAACCGGGTAGGTTCTGATTTTCCGTCCCCAGGCCATACGTCACCCACGACCCGAGGCTAGGTCGTGAGAATGCGAACGATCCGGTATGCATACCGAGGGTCGCGTTGTAGTGGTTGGAATGGGAGGTATGCATGGAACGGATCATCGCAATGTCGTCCACGCAGGTTGCCACGTGGGGAAAAAGCGAACTTACCTCGGTGCCACATTCTCCATGCGGGGAAAACTTCCACTGCGGATGTTTTAAATAAATACGCTCGTAACCAGGTCGATCCTTGATTTCCGGATGATCTGCCTTGATCTCCTTGCCATGGTCTCGGTAAAGGGCTGGCTTGGGATCAAACGTATCAACGTGCGATACACCACCTGTCATGAACAGGAAGATCACGTTCTTGGCGGCTGCCGGAAAATGAGCCTCCCGGGAATCTTGCCGATCCGTTGACTGCGCGAGCAACTGCTCTACGATCCCTGGAAACACCAGGGAACCAGCTGCTGCAGAACGAAGCAGTGACCGCCGTCCGATCGATAATGGTTGTTTCGTCACTGGCACACTCAATCCAGGTAGATAAATTCATTGGACGCCATCAGCACCCGCGCGTACGCTGCCCACTTCTCGTCCTCGGATCCCGGATAGGATTCCAGGAAACGATTGCCTATTTCACGTTCTCCGGCCAACGGTTCACGTTGAAACAACTGCCGAAACATCTGATCAATGCGTTGGGGCACCGGGGCCTGCTTGCGAATCCTGGCCGCAGCAAGGGTCGCCTGCTCGTGGAAAAACGGGTCATTAAGAAAATACAGGGCCTGGGTGGGAACCGTGGTCACCTGCCTGGCAGGCGTACTGGAATTCGGATCGGCGCCGTCGAACAAGGCCAGGTAGGGATGCCGTCGCTGCCGCTGAACCATCAAGAACGCGCTCCGGCGCACCGTATCATAAACCGCATTGAACGGCGCGTGCTGGGTGAATTTCCAACCGGCCGTCGGCGGAAAGGGATGTGACTTACCAAACGACAGGTCGATTTCACCACTGGCGACCAGCAAACTGTCACGAAGTTCTTCCGCGGAAAGTCGGCGACGAGAGAAACGCCCCAGCCAACGATTCTGGGGATCCCGTTCCCGCTGAATCGCGGTCACACGACTGCTCCGCTGGTAGACCGCGGAACGCATGATTAAACGATGCATGGGTTTCAAGCGATAACCATTCAGACGAAATTGAGCGGCTAGCCAGTCGAGCAGTTCCCGGTTCACCGGTGCTTTACCACGAAAACCAAAGTCATTGGGCGTACCCACCAGGCCTTCCCCGAAATGCCACTGCCAAAGTCGATTCACCATCACGCGAGCAAAGATCGGTTGCGACACAACCCAATCGGCCAGGGACCGTCGTCCACTACCCTGATCTGGATCGACCCTTTCGCCACCAAAAACTGTCAGCCAACGACGGGGTATTGCGTCGGCCAGTTGTTCCGGATCACCCCGCTCGTGCAATCGTGCATCTTGCGACTCGCCCTCGGTCACCGCATACGCAACCGGCAAACCAGGCATCTCGGGCCGTGGCTGCACCGGGCGAAGCGCTCTCTGCCCCAATGCGATCAACCCCTGTCCGTAGGAGGCCGAGGCAACATGCTCCAGGCGAAACGTCACTCCATCACCCCCGGCAGGATGTCCATCAGCCACCAGGCCACGGACCCGGTAAACACCATCCCGCGGACAGACCCAGCCTACGGCGACGTCTCTTCGCGGCCCAGGGTGCATAAAGAACGTCTTGCCTGGCAACGTGGTCCAAACCGAGACGGGATCCGCAGAAGCATTCACCGTAACCGATGGTGTATCCCCGCTGGCCCAGGCACTCAGGCTCTTCTGCCCAGCTACGTTAAGTTTTTTCTCTCGCAGAAAAGTCGGACCGTCGGTCACATCCAGGAAGCACCAGGTCGCATCGGCCTGCATGATCGATGGCCCGCCGCGTGTCAGCTGATCGATCAAATCGGCTACACTCCACTGCGCCTTGTCGCCCTCGTGCCGCTCGATCAGCCATTCGATTCGCGTCGTATCGGCCCCATGACTGGCGTTGGGCAGGACGACCAACTGAAGCACCTCGCCCTTCCGCATTGCAATGCGATCCAGGCCACCCTGACGATTCTCGTGCAAAGAAACCGTTTCACCTTCTTCCACAGGAGACTGAGCCAATATACGAGAGGACTTGGCTGCCTCCTGCTTAAGCCGCTGGGTTTCCTTCTGATCGGCCGGAGATCCCTGCTCATATTCCCGCAGTCGCTTCGCGTATACGGCCTTCCGGGCGTCCAATTCAGGTTGGCTAAGCAAGGGAACCAGGTCACGAGGTTGCCCCTTGGGTTCACAGCCAGGAAAGGCAAACCGGGTGCTACTAAAGATGCCATACAAGGCATAGTAATCATCGGAAGTTACCGGATCATACTTGTGGTCATGACAGCGTGCACATCCAAGGGTCAATCCAAGGAAATTCTTGCCCAGGTTGTCGATAACATCCTCGTGCATCAGGTGAATATCTTTATCGATATCGTGCCCGAACCTGCGAGCGATGGCCAGGTAACCGGTCGCAACAATTCCCTCCTGACGCTGCTGGGCCGTTCCACCTGTGCCCAGGATATCGCCAGCAAGCTGCTGGCGTGCAAAGCTGTCAAAGGGCATATCTCGATTGAAAGCCTCCAGGACCCAATTCCGATATCGCCAGGCATGTGGCAATGGACGATCCGTATTCTCGCCCGCGGTATCCGCATAACGAACAACGTCCAACCAATGACGTCCCCAGTGCACCCCATACTGAGACGAATCCAGCAAACGAGTGATCACCCGCTCAAATGCCTTCGGAGAGTCATCTGACAGAAATGCCTCGACCTCACTCGGTTGTGGTGGTAAGCCGGTCAAATCATAAGTAGCTCGCCGAATTAAAGTCCGCTTGTCAGTTGACCCATTGGGTTGCAGTCCATGCCGAGCCAGTTGATTATTGACCATTCCGTCGATCGACTGCGGCATCTCGCCGGCAGCAACCCGGGGCAGGGGCTTGAAGGCCCACCATGATTGCGCCTGTTCGAAACTCATCCCACCAAGCGACTTAGTACCCTGGCGTGGATCCTTAGCTCCGCTCGCCACCCAGCGGGTCAACACGGCAATCTCGTCGGCCGACAACTTACCACCCCTATCCGGTGGTGGCATTTTCAGAGACCGATAATTGATAGCATCAATCAGCAGGCTCTCTGCAACCTTGCCCGGAACGATTGCTGGACCACTTTCACCACCCTTGCGCCATCCACTTGCCGTCTCCAATGAGAGCCCACCACTGGCTTTTTTCCCACCATGACACTGGTAGCACCGTTGGACCAGTAACGGCCGCACCTTCTTCTCAAAAAACTCGCCTGCCTGGACTGGCACCGTAAATGCAAAAGCAAGCAGCAGCATTGGCCCCGCCATCTGACGACGACGAGTTCGTCGACTTTCGGAAGGCGAATAGTTTGTGACAAAACCCATAACAAACTGCCCTTGGCAGGGAAGGACCGGAACCGCTACCTCATTTTAAACCACGTCCAAGGGTAATGGTAGCTCAAGGCAGGATCTACTATCGCTTTCAGGCCAGCACCTGCTTGATGACCTTCCCATGAACATTAGTGAGACGTCGTTCAAGGCCATTGTGATAGAACGTCAGCCGCTCATGATCGAGACCCATCAGGTGTAGTAACGTCGCGTTAAAGTCAAAAACGCTTGTCTTATCGACCGCTGCCTTAAAACCAAATTCATCACTTTCACCATAGCTGAACCCCGGTTTGACCCCGGCACCCGTCATGAAACAGGTAAAGGCGCTCGGGTTGTGATCGCGTCCGGTCCCATTGGCTTGCAGGAACGGCATCCGCCCAAATTCGGTGGCCCAGACGACGAGGGTATTCTCCAGCAAGCCACGTTGACGGAGATCCGCGATCAGGGCCGCCGTCGGTTGATCCATGATTTCTGCCTGCAAGGGATGCGTCTTGGCGATATTCTGGTGCGAGTCCCAGTTGGTAATCCCATTACCGCCTGCGGGATCGCTCCCATTGAACAACTGGACCACGCGTACCCCTTTTTCGATCAGTCGTCGAGCCAGGATACAATTCCTGGCATATTCTTTCTTCAAGTCCGAACCTTCGTTGACCCCATAGGCCTTCACCGTGGCCATCGTCTCCCCGGAAATATCCATCATTGCTGGCACGGAAGTCTGCATCTTCCCGGCGAGTTCATAACTGGCGATACGTCCGGCCAGGTCCGTATCACCCGAAAACTTTCCCAGGTGACGCGTGTTCAGATGCTTGAGCAACTCGACCGTGCGCTGGTCCGTGCGGCGGGTATATTCCCGTGGTCGCACGAGATTGGAAGGCGGGTTCTTGGCGCTAAAATCCGTGGCCTGGAAGGCCGCCGGCAAAAATCCACTGCCAAAATTGTTCTTACCGCTCCGGGCCAGTCCACGCGGATCGTTAATCGCCACGAAAGCCGGCAGCTCCTGGGCGACGGTGCCCAGTGCATACGTCACCCAGGCCCCCATCGAGGGAAAGCCCTCCATCGTAAAGCCGGTATTAAAGAAGTTCTCCCCCTGGGGATGCGCACTGGTTTCCGTGTGCAAGGCATGAAAGAAACAGAAGTCATCTACCTGCTCGGCCAGGTTGGGAAGCAGGTCGGAGACCATCTTGCCGGTTTCACCCCGCGGCTTGAATTCCCAGAATGGCTTGGCAATATTCCCCGAGGGACCCTCGAAGGTCACCGCTGGCAGACTGGGTGGTTTTTTCCCATGCAGCCTGACTAATTCCGGCTTGTAGTCAAAGGTATCCACGTGACTCACCGCACCCGGACAGTAGATCATCAATACCTGTTTGGCAGGGGCCTCGTAATGCGACTGCCGTGACGCATAGGGATTACCAGGATCAATCTGTGGTCGCAGCGGGGTCTTGCCACTCACGGTCTCGGCATCATCGGCCAGCAGTCCGTCATCAGAAAGCAAGCCAGCCAGGGAAAGACCGCCCATCGAGAGGCCGGATTGGCGCAGGAAGTTGCGACGATCCAGCAGGGCGCGTCCGTGCGTCGACAAGGCTTCAACAGGGTTTCCCATAACGTCCAGGTCTCTTACTAAGCCCTACGGCAAAAAAACAAATTCATTGGAATTAATCAGTGCCCGGCAGACGATCGCCAGGCTCTCCTCCCGCGCTACCTTGCTGCATATTTCCAACTCATCGGCAGACGGATCACGATTCAGCAACAATTGGAAGCACTGCTTAATTTCCCGCGACAGGTCTCCACCGCTGTTTGACTGGGCACGCCTGGCAATCAACCGAGTCTGCTCCACGATGAACGGACTGTTGAGCAAGTTGAGGGCCTGCAACGGCGTCGTTGAGACCGGCCGCCGCGCCCGGATTTGTCCACAATCGGGAAAATCAAAAGCCGTGAAAATCTGGTCATCCACGCGGCGAAACCGTTCCTGGTAGAGCAGCCGTCTCCATGTTTGTGGTCCATGGTTATCAACGACTTCCCACTGGGCATAGCGTTTCTTGACGTTATGGATTCGATAACTAATTCCACCGAGAGTTCGATCCAGTGAACCTGACGCCAGCAAAATCGCGTCACGAATGACTTCCGCCTCGTGACGCCGCGGCGGAAAACGCCACCACAAGCGGCAATCCGCATCCACTTCCAGGCAGTCCTCGCGCGGCACATCCTGCTGCCGGAACGCTCGGGACATGACCATGCGGCGGATCATCGTCTTCACCGAATAGGCACCACTTTGGTCGTCCGTTGGTTTAATAAACTCAGCGGCCAGCCAATCCAGCAACTCCGGATGACTGGGCCTGGCACCCGCTTTCCCAAAATCACTGGGGGTGGAAACAATTCCCTGGCCAAAGACGTGATGCCAGAGCCGGTTCACCATGACGCGCGCGGTTAACGGATGATCCTTGGCGACCAACCATTTTGCAAAGGCCGTCCGTCGCACCCGCCCCGGGGCATCTGCCGCAATTCCCAGTTCGCTGCCAAACTCCTCGAGACCTGCCGGGAACACCTCGGGGCCGGGACTTTCGGGACTACCTCGACGCAGGACATGGGTCTTCGCAGGCTGGACAAACCGGGCCACGAAACTGGGCTGCGGCCCCTCGGCAACCAACTGTTCAATCAAGCTGGTGAGTTTGCTGACAACTTCACGACGCTTTGGGTTATTCTTTAGCTGTTGATTTGCGGCGTAGGTGCCACCTACCGGCTTCCAGGTCCCTTCGGTATTACGAACCTCGACCCGGTAGCCGCTATAGGCCTTCGGGTTAAGACCCGTCAGGTAATCCGTCTCGTAAAAATCTTCCCGATTCGTGCTCATGCGAATCATGTTGACCTGGCGAGGTTGCTGGAACGTGAACTGGACCCAGGGTCTTTCCTTCGTCTTGTTCGGGGCACGTGCGTTCCACGCCTGGGTTCCATACTCCCCATCGTTGATCAGGTTAATCGGACCACGGACGTTATCAAACTTACGGAGGCTCTGGACCTGCACTCCGGTGGAATGATGCACGAGGTTCTTTTCCGTATCCTGTGGCCCATACACTTCCATTTCGTCAACCCGGACATAGGGTCGCGTAAAGAGAACCCTGATCTCCCGGGTCGTGACGGGTTTGAAATGAAATTCTTCGAGGTTATGCCAATCCTCGATCCATGAGCCTCCCTTAGCGAGGATGCTACGTTGCGTTGCAATCTGGTCCTCCAGTTCACGGGCTCGCACCTGGCGCGGATGATCTTCTGCGTACTCCGGCAAGCGACTACCAAACTCAATATCCTGGAAGACGGCAGTCATGGAATAGTAATCCTGGATTGAAATCGGGTCAAACTTGTGGCTGTGACACCTTGCACAGCCAATCGTGACTCCTAGCACCGATGCTCCCACGGTCTGCATGATTTCATCCATGCGATCAGCGCGTGCCTGCCTGCGGGCAGATGCTTCCGCTCCGACCGTAGCGACCGGGACGTGCGATCCAGAGACCAGGTATCCCGTGGCATCTCCCATGCCCACCGTATCCCCGGCAATCTGCTCGAAGATGAAACGGTCATAGGGCTTGTCTTCATTAAAGGCACGCACGACATAGTCGCGGTATACCCAGGCATTCTTGCGATACATGTTACTTTCTGAGCCATTGGTTTCTGCCCAGCGAATCACGTCCAACCAATGCTGAGCCCAACGCTCTCCAAAGTGTGGCGACTCCAGCAAACCATCGACCAGGGCTGCATAGGCCTGGTCCGGGTTCTGCTTGTACGCTGTCTGAAATGCAGTGACCTGCTGAGGCGTGGGAGGCAAACCGGTCAGCACAACGGACACGCGGCGTATCAAGGTACGTGCATCGGCCCCCGGGGACATGGATATCCCGGCCTGGGCGAGACTTGCTCGCACAAAGGCATCGATTTCCTGTCCCGGCGTGTCTTTTCCACCCGGTACCACTGGCCGCACGACCGGCTGAAAAGCCCAATGCGTGGAACGCTCCCGGGGAACGTCCTTTCCCATTTGTCCCGGCCAATTCGCACCTTCCTTGACCCACCGTTCGATGAGTGCCACCAGCTGCTTGCTAAGCAGCTCGCCCTCCGGCGGCATGCGAAAATCCGGATCGGTGGCCTTGATAGAAGCCAACAACGTTCCCTTGGATGGATCGCCAGGCACGATGGCAGGCTCTCCATAATCACCACCACGAAGCAACGCAGCACGCCGATCCAAACGGAAACCTGACTCCTGTTTCTTGGGACCATGGCATCCCAGGCAACGGGATTTAAGAATGGGCGCGATCTGAGAATCAAAGTCAACCTGCTGGCCAACAACGCCAGGTGCCAGCAGCAAGGCGAGTGCAGAGAATAGAACTGATTGACACCGAACTACACGCCTTCGCGGCCAAAAAGTACTATAGAAAGTTAACATTTCGACAATTATACCCGATTGGACCCTTCTTTGCTCCCCACCCATCATCTCACGGCAACCCTGGAATATCGACTTCATGCGACTCCCGACTAGACGGCCGCCCTATCGTGCTCGATACTTGGCAACATTCACCCTGCATTCGAAAGGCTACACCCATGCTGCCTAAATCAGTACGATGCGTTGGACTCCTCCTGGCAACCCTCGCCGCCTGTCCGATGACCCTTCTGGCACAAACTCTCTATCAACCCAAGCTTGTAAATAACAAGAACCAACAACTGCACGATTTCCCGATGGGAGTACTCTCCGCAACCGGTCGCCTCTCCGACGGAGAACGTGCCATCCTGGTCATGGACGTCGGCAAAGGTGGCGTCGCTAACCGCGCCGGATTACTCAAAGGAGATCGCATCACCGACATCCACGGCCAGCGCCCGGGGCCATTTTCCATGAAGACCGATGCCGGACTGGTCGGACCCCAGGAAACCTTGGCCCGGGCCATCGAGCAGGCATCCGCAGCGCCACCGCATCAACTAAAACTCACCGTACTTCGCAAGGACCAGCCCCAGGAACTAACCCTGCCCGTTCCTGCGGCGGTCTCCTTCGCCAAGACCTTTCCCGTGCACTGCGCCAAGCGAAAAAGCTACCTGTCAGGCATTGCCAGGCACCTGGTCGAAATCCAACAAAAAGACGGTCGTTGGCGACCCGGGGTTGGGGGTGACGCCGACGTTTACATGTCGGCCTTCTGCGCCCTCGCAGTACTGGCTGACAACAAGTCTGCCTACCGCTCGAGCGTCGAGCGTGCCATCGGATTCATTCAGCGCAAGTGTATCGCGACGATTAACCCACAGGATGCCACGGTCGGTCCCAAGAGTTGGCAAACCGCCTCGTCCGCCATCCTCCTGGCGGAGTACCACCTGGCCACCGGCGACAAGAAGGTCCTGGGGGATCTGAAAAAGTGCTGCGACTTACTCGCTGCCCGGGTCTCGGAACACGGCACGATGGGGCATCATTTCATCGTCGGCTACAGTGGCGGCGGGCTGGTCATCATCAACACGCAGGCTCACCTGGCCTGGGCCCTGGCTGCCAAATGTGGTTACCAGGTTGATGTGGCTGCCTGGGATCGGTCTTTCCAGGAAATTCGCAAATCAATCGACAAGAAGACCGGCGGCATAGGCTACTCGTCGCGTGCGCCGTGGAGCCCCGATATCGCTGCCCGGACTGGTGCCATGGCCGCCGCACTGGCAGTCGCCGGCAAGGAACCCAAGCTGGCACGTCAGTTCTCGAATTCCCTGGCAGCCTACCAGGGCCGCATGCGCCATGCGCATGCCATGTCTTCCATTGGATTGATCTACGGGATGGCCGGGATCAAGCTGGTCGACCGCCAGGCACATCAACGGGTAATGCAACAATGGATTCCGTACCTGGAACTGTGTCGCAACACAGTTGGGTCGGCTGTTTACTTTGGCGGCAAACGCAATTACGGTGGCGATCAATACCTGGGCCTACATCCCATAGGAAACGCCACCGTTGGCCTCATGCTGGCCAGCGGGGATTCGAAACTGTTTATGCACGGTGGGCAACGAAAAAACTGGCTGGGAGCCGGTGCCAGATAACCGCTCTGGATCAGTAGGTAGTCAATGATAAACTGACCAAGACCACCGTCGGCATCATTTCAGGGATGCCTTGATGAACTTCAGAAAGGCTTCCTTGATGTGCGTGGGGGCGGCATGCCCCATGGCCGGTTCATTAATCACCTGTTTTTCGCCCTGCAACAGGTTGTAAGCTGCATAACAACTCGATGGTGGACAGACACCATCCACGAATCCTACGCTCATAATTGCCTGGGCCTTGCAGCGACTGGCGAAATTAACCGCATCGATATACCGAGAAGCCTGTAAGGATTTCCTGTCCGCCTGTCCCTTACCGTCGTAAGGGACAATCTTCGGCCATCCATTGATTTGCCCGGACTCCCGGCCACCATGATCACAAATGGCCGGAACGCCGACGGCTATGGTGGTTACGCGAGAATCGATACCACCGGCTACCAACGACTGGCCTCCCCCCTGGCTGTGCCCAATCACGATCACATTTCTACCATCCCACTGCGGCTGCGCCACGAGAAAGTCAATTGCGCGAACGATCCGCAGGTACATACCGCGAAAGTAAATCGTATCGCGACTTTCCCGTCCGGCGTGCCGGTAATTCGCCAGGGGACCGCGGGCCTGGTCTGAATAAAACTGCCCCGCCTTACCGTTGGGAAGTCCATGAGCGTTAATATCGAGTGACAACATGCCCTCACGCGCGCCCACGAGAGAGTTACCCAGGGATGAACTACGCACGCCGGCACCATGCACCCAGAGTATTGCTGGACAGGACTTTTTCTTTGCATTCCGCGGTCGGCTAAAGTAGCCCGACACTGGCGCTCCACCGGCACACGTCACTTGCAGGTCAAAGCTCTCCGGCCCGGTAGCTTTCTGTTCAACTGGCGTCAGCCGGGCTTCCATCCTGACCGCCGCCAACAGTTGTTTTTGGGCTGTCCAGAATTGGTCGAAGTCAACCGGCACTGGCAAGCCTGGTTTAATTCTCTCCACCGCAAACCCAACTGAACTAACTGCCACGATCGGCTTACCTTCTTCAGGCTTATAAGTCACAACACAGCGAACGAATTGGGGTTTGCTGGACTCAACCTTGACAACCGCTTCGCCGTCAACCAGCGACACGCTAGTGGCCGGCTTGAGCGTGTCCAGGAAATTGTCGAGCAGGTAGGTGAGCGACCCAGCTGAAATCGCCTTGCCGTCTTCGGTCACACGGACGGTAAAACTGGCGGCCTGTCCCATTTCATAGAGTGCCGTCTCGTGATCCGGGGCGACCTGCACCCTGACTGCCGCCTGCACCTGCGTCACAAAAGCCAAAAGCAAGCCGGTAATCACAACTCTCACGAACCATGGCATTTTAATTCGGCTCATCAATCTCTCTCTTTCTAAACAAGGATCCCCGAAGTCGCATCATCTTACCTTGTCACCCTGCAGGACACTACGTCCCGTCAGGTCGTTTCCTGGCCTCCAGTGCGAAAATAATCACTGCAGAAACAGAAAGAAACTTTTCGCAACTGTGGTAACATATAGCCAATCCGTACTGCGTTCCTTCATACGTAAAGAAGCGAACCACTCGCGTTCTGCCCCAACAGACGAGGCCCGACATGAAGCAGGCTTACCTTTTCATCGTTGCCGTCATCCTTCTCATCACTCCTGTCCAGGTGGCCGAAGCGGGTTCCTACGCCGTGGTGGTTTCCCAGGCCACCATGGACAAAAAGGAATGGAAACCTGTCGTTGACACACTGGTTTCCCGTCACAAGGCGACTGTCATTCCCTACAAGGACCAGGTCAGCGAGTCGTTGTCACTCCTGAGAACACAATTCCCACAACACACCTGCTTTGTCGCCACACCCGGAGAGGTTAATCCACAATTCGTCGCTCAAATCCACCAATTAACCGGCCAACTCGATGACGACCCGTACACCGACACACGATGGGGAATCCTGACAGGCTATGATGCTGCGAATGCACTGGCGATTGCCCGCCACCACAAACCGCTCACGATTCGCAAGGTAGCCTCTGGCACCGAGATTGCCCTGGAATGTTGCACCGAAGGATTATGGTACGACGAGCTGGTTAAAAATAAGCTGGTGCAAAAAAATCCGGGAGGTGCCGCCCAGCAGCAACGTGGTCCGGACGACACGACAGCAGCTCTTGCCGAGACGCTTAACGGATACCACGCAGACCTGTTCGTTACTTCCGGTCACGCCACGCAACGGGACTGGATGATCGGGTTCCGTTATCGCAACGGCTTCTTTCGATCCAGGGCAGGGCAGATGTATGGTGAAAACACCCGGAAAGATCGCATCGAGATCAACTCAAATAACCCCAAGGTCTACCTACCAATCGGTAACTGCCTGATGGGGGATATCAACGGCCCGGATTCAATGGCACTGGCCTGGATGAATGATGTGGGTGTCAAGCAAATGATCGGATACATGGTGCCGACGTGGTTTGGATACCAGGGTTGGGGAGTGCTTGATTATTTCGTTGAGCAACCTGGTCGTTACACCTTAAGCGAGGCATTTTTCGCCAATCATCACGCGTTGGTACATCGCCTCAACCATTCGCAAACCGGCGCAAGTGACAAACGCGGACTCGCCTTTGATCGAAACGTGGTGGCTTTTTACGGCGATCCCGCCTGGCCCGCACAAATGGCACCGGGCAAATTGGCTTACCAACAATCGCTCACCGTCGACCAGGACGTTTACACTTTCACGATCACTCCGAACCAGGGAGACACCAGCTTCGATACTGTGAACAAGAACGGGTCACAGCGTGGAGGACGCCCCTTCGTGGCCTTCCTGGATCACCGCATTACGAAAGTCAACATCCTCGAGGGC
>Ga0163108_10000296_pt1 | contig 37098 bp, 30 predicted proteins | sample Fk1155metaG_FD_109644 | JGI IMG/M metagenome (GOLD analysis project Ga0163108, IMG submission 109644) | Marine microbial communities from the Central Pacific Ocean - Fk160115 155m metaG | ecosystem: Environmental > Aquatic > Marine > Oceanic > Photic zone | place: The Central Pacific Ocean...
CCCTTGGATGTAAAGGAAAAAAAGTGTTACGAGTAAGTGAAGTGTATGTCTCATACTGTCCTCTTTTCTGTTTTTGAAAGAACGAAAAACGTGCGTTTGCACCCTTATGTTTTACCATAAAAACAGATTTTTGTCAATTAACATGTGGGTGGAGCGTGCCCCCCATTTTCTTTTTGTGCACCCTGTTGACTGAAACGGCGTAAAAGGGTACTATATACACATCTTTTATGTATATAATCGGTAGATGTACGATATGAATATTCTCTATATCGGTGGCGGATTTGTTGGCGCGTGTTCTGCAGCAGTGTCTGCAGCCAGCGGGCACAATACCCTTGTGTTTGACATAGACACAGAAAAAATAAAAAAACTTGGTGCAAAAGACAGAGACATCATAGAATCCTGCTTGTTTGAAAAAGGCCTAGGAGACCTTTTGGTACAACACAGTGATCGAATTACCTTTTCGAGCGATTACGCCGATCTAGAGGTGTTTTTGGACGCCTGTGACGCGGTATTTATGTGCTTACCAACACCAGAAATTGGTGAAACCGGAGAAAGCGATGTGTCATACTATGTGGGTGCAGCAGAGAAGTTGGCGTCATCGTTAATAAAACGCAATAAAGGAAAGCAAGAACGATATGTGGTGATTGTAAACAAAAGCACCGTACCAATAGACATGATAGACAGAACTGCAGAAATACTGGATGCAGCTGGTGTAAAGAATTATGGTGTGGTATCCAATCCAGAGTTTTTGGTAGAAGGAAAGGCGGTGCAAAATTCTCTGAAGCCAGACCGCGTCGTAGTTGGAGCAAAGACAGAAAAAGATTTTGCTGTTATGCGAGAAGTGTATCAGCGGTTTTTTGACGCCACAGATATTGTGTATTTAGAAGTGAATCCAAAAGAAGCCGCTGCCGGAAAGTTGCTTGCAAATTTTTATTTGTTTAATAAACTTGGCGTGTGCTTTGATGTGGTTGGGCGGACCTGCGAAGCATTTGATGGAATTCAGTTTGAAAAAGTACGCAAAATTCTTGCAAGCGATGTGCGTATAGGAAATTGGGGATTTTATAACAGTATGTATGCCGGAGGAAGTTGTTTTATTAAAGATGCTCGTTCACTTTCTCATCAATTACAAAAAGCTGGGAAAGCGGCCTGTTTGGTAGAAGAAACCTATTTGGCAAACAAACGTCAGCTTACTTTATTTTTATCCCGAGCCAAGACCGAGGCAGGTATATCATGGAAAGACAAAACGGTGGCACTTGTGGGATTAGCGTTTAAGCGTGACACCAATGATGTGCGCAATTCACCAAGTATAGATATTATGCATATGCTAGAAGAAGAGGGGGTGGGACATGTGTACGCGTACGATCCAGCAGCAAAAGATGTCTTTGCAAAACTCTTTCCGGCTAGTCAAACACTCACATATGTTGACCATGAATATGATGCGGTTACACGGGCTGATGTGGTGATTATTGCCACAGATTGGCCACAATTTCGTGGGCTTGGAGATATGATTATTGCACATGGGTCTACACCACTTGTGATGGATGGGCGCCGTATGCTACAACACAGATATGAGGACATGATTGCGGCGGGCTGCAACATTATTGCCGTCGGAAGCCCATATTTTTCATAGAAATATATTATGATTACTTTTGAACAATTAGAAAAAAAAGAAGAACAGGTTGCACTTGTTGGTTTGGGATATGTTGGATTACCACTTGCCGTGCTTTTGGCAAAACATTTTTCTGTTATTGGGTATGATGTTGACGCAAAAAAAATTGCACAACTCACTGCCGGAGAAGATAAAACCGGAGAAGTATCGCAGGCTGAGCTAAAAGAAGCGCATATTACATACACCACAAATCCAGAAGCACTAAAAAACGCAAAATATATTATTATTTCGGTACCAACCCCGATTGATGAAAGTAATCAGCCGGATTTGCGTATACTAAAACGTGCAACAAAAACTGTTGCACAGCATCTACAAAAAGGGAGTATTGTGGTATATGAATCAACGGTCTATCCGGGAGTTACCGAAGATATTTGTGTACCAATTATAGAAGAGATTTCTGGTTTGGTGTGCCAAAAAGATTTTTGGGTTGGGTATTCTCCAGAGCGAGTAAATCCAGGAGACAAAGAGCATACTATAGACAATATTACAAAAGTTGTTTCGGCAATAGATGAGATGTCTCTTGCTGTGGTATCACAGGTCTATAGCACAATTACAGAAACATTTGCAGCAACATCAATCCGCGTGGCAGAAGCCGCAAAAGCAATAGAAAATGCCCAAAGAGATGTTAATATTGCGTTTATGAACGAGCTTGCTATGTTGTTTACCAAAATGGGTATAAGTGTTCATGAGGTGTTAGACGCGGCAAAAACAAAATGGAATTTCCTTCCGTTTTCCCCAGGGCTTGTTGGTGGACATTGTATTGGTGTTGATCCATATTATTTAACCCATAAAGCAAGTGCGGTAGGGCATTATCCGGAAGTTATTTTGTCTGGCAGAAGAATTAATGATTCTATGCACAAATTTATTGCACATGAAATGATAAAAAAGATGATTGCTAGTGGCATAGATATTTGTAATGCAACAGTAGTGTTGTATGGTATAACATTTAAAGAAAATGTGCCAGATATTCGTAATTCAAAAGTGGTAGAACTGTATAAAGAATTGGTATCTTTTGGCGTAAGTCCAATAGTGCATGACCCAATTGCTTATCCAGAAGACATGAAAAATGAATATGGTATTACGCTTACCAAAAAAGATGATTTACCAAAAGCGGATGCGGTTATTTTTGCCGTTCCGCACAAAGAGTTTGTTGCGTATACGACAAAAGATATAATACACACAGTAAAAAGTGGTGGATTGATTGCAGATATAAAGCGCATGTGCAATAAAAAAGACATAGAAGATGCTGGCTTGCATTATTGGGGAATGTAATTGTATACTTAACTCATACACCAATTAAATTATATTATATGAAATATCTTGTTACCGGCGGTGCCGGTTTTATAGGAACTAATATTGTGATTCGTTTGAAAAAAGATGGACATGATGTGGTGGTTTTAGACAATTATAGTGCTGGAAAAAAAGAAGACCACATGCAAGATGGTGTGACGTATATTGAAGGAGATATTCGTGATTTAGACACATGTAAAAAAGCAATGGAAGGTGTTGATGGTGTATTTCATCATGCTGCCGTACCGCGTGTTACGTATTCGGTAGAGCATCCCGTAGAAACACATGATAATAATGTAAACGGAACACTCAATGTACTTGTTGCGGCAAAAGATACGGGAGTAAAACGAGTAGTGTTTGCCACGTCTTCTTCGGTTTTTGGGTGTGATGAGAAGATTGACCTGAAAGAAGATATGCCAAAACGACCAAAAAGTCCGTATGCGCTACACAAATTGGCTGGACAAGAATATTGCCGGTTATTTTCTGAGTTGTATGGATTAGAAACGGTATCACTGTGTTATTATAATATTTATGGACCGTATCTTGATCCAAATGGGGCATATGCACTTGTCATTGGAAAGTTTTTACAACAGAAAAAAGAGGGAAAACCAATGACGATCTGTGGTGACGGTGAATTTTTTAGAGATTATACGCATGTACATGATGCGGTAGAAGCAAATATTTTAGCCATGACAAAAGATACGGTAGGAAAAGGAGAAATGATTAATATAGGAAATAATAATCCCGTTTCGGTAAACAGACTCGTAGAACTGATTGGAGGGGAATCAGTAAACGTTGCTGAGCGACCAGGAGATCCACGATACGCCTGTGCCGACAACACAAAAGCAAAAGAATTACTTGGCTGGAGCCCAACCATAGAAATAGAAGAGGGGATACGACAAATGAAAGACTATTTTGACTTGGCGTAATTGAAGAAATAAAAAAACAGCACGAGAGGTGCTGTTTTTGCTTATTTTGTATGCTTTGCGCAAACCACGGTATTATATAGTAATCTCGCCACCGTAATCGGGCCAATACCGCCAGGGGTTGGAGTAACGCGAGCACCTTTTTCATCAATTTCTTGTACATGTACGTCGCCATACATTTTCCCATCTTCAAAATCAACGCCAGTGTCAATAACAATGGCATCTTTTTTTACCATATCGCCTCGGAGTGTATCTTTTTTGCCCACGCCGGTAACAATAATATCTGCGGCCAAACATTTTTCTTTTGTATCGCGTGTCGCGCTATTGCATGTGGTAACACTTGCACGTTTGTTCATGAGTATTATCGCAAGTGGTTTGCCAACCAGCGCACCAACACCAATTATCGTTACATTTTTTCCGGCAGGCTCAATATTTATTGACTCAAGCACAGACATAACCGCACCAGGGGTTGGTGGAATAATCAACTCATCTTTCATAACGAGTTTTCCTAAATTTACATTTGTTAAGCAGTCTATATCTTTTTTTGGATCAATGGCATTAAGCAAGGTGTTTGTATCTAAGTGTTTTGGAAGAGGAAGTTGCACAATAAGACCATGAAGGTCTGGGTTTGATTGAATTTCTTGTAATGTAGCAAGAAGTTCGTCTTGTGTAATATTTTCTGGAAGTTCGTAGATAGTGCATTCAATACCAACTTTCTCTGCAGCTTCTTTCTTTTTGCGTACGTACGTTTGAGATGGTTTGTCCTCACCAACAAGAATGACGGCCATTGCTGGTGCTATACCGTCTTTTTTACAGAGTGCGACCTCTTGTGAGGTTTTTGCTAAAATAGATTCCGCGATTGGTTTTCCGAATAGTTTTGGCATAAAAAGCTGATTAGTGTGAATTATATACTCATATAATAGCAAAAATAGAGAGTAATGCAATATTGTTTGTGCGTATTGCCTGTGTTACAATATAGTATATATATAGAATTGACACTATGATTCCAGGAATTGGAGGACAAAAAAGTAAGCTCTTTGGTGGGGTTCGTTCGCGTGACCCTCGTATTTGGTTGGTGCAGAGTATTATTGCTATTGCGGTACTTGCCATAGTTTCTCGCATCTTTTTTCTCATGATTATTCAACATGATTTTTATCTGCAACTTGCCAACGGTTCACATGAATTATTTGAGCGACTGATTCCAAAGAGAGGTGCGGTATATGCACAAGACACACGGAATAAAGAACTGTACCCTTTGGCAATGAACAGAGATGTGTTTTTGTTATATGCAAACACGCAAGAAATTACCAATGATAATATGGCAGAGACGGTGGCAGAAACGCTTGCCGAGGTGTTTTCTTATGACGATGAAAAGAAATTGGCTATATATTATCAACTAAACAAACGTACTGACCCATATGAGCCGCTTGAAAAGCACATAGAAGAGGGTGTAAAAAAACAAATAGAAGCAAAGGAGTTGCCCGGAATACATTTTGTACGACAATCGGTGAGGTTTTATCCAGAACAGTCTTTGGCCGCGCAAACTATTGGGTTTTTGGGAAAAGATAGCGAGGGTGAGCATATCGGAAGGTATGGGGTAGAGGGGTATTGGAATGCAGAACTTGCAGGAACCTCTGGTTTTGTTGAAGGGTTGCGAGGGGCACGTGGTGGGTTAATACTTTCTGGCGGAAAGAAATTTGAACCTGCAACTGACGGTGTGGATATATACACAACAATTGACAGAACACTGCAGTTTAAAGCATGTAGTATATTAGAGGAGGCAAGAAAAGAATATGAGGCCACCTCGGCATCACTCGTCATTATGGATCCAAAAACCGGGGCAATTTATGCTATGTGCAGTACACCCGAATTTAATCCCAACACGTATGGGCACGTTGAAGAAGTGCGTGTATATAACAATACGACTATTTTTACTCCATACGAACCAGGGTCTATTTTTAAACCAATCACGATGGCTGCGGCTATTAATGAAGGTCGTTTGACACCGGCATCAATATACCACGATAGAGGGGTTGTTGATGATGTGTGTGAGACAAAGATACGAAATGCAGATCAGAAAATATACAAAGACCAAACCATGACAGGTGTGCTTGAAAATTCAATTAATACGGGCATGGTGTATGTATCGCAGCAATTAGGCAAAGACGCATTTAAGCGATATATACACGACTTTGGTTTTGCGGCAAAGACAGGTATTGGGTTAGATAGTGAAGTGTCGGGTGTTGTTAGTAGTTTGGATAAAAACAAGGGTGATAAGATAGACTGCTATGCTGCCACCGCATCTTTTGGTCAAGGCATTACCACTACACCACTACAAATGGTGAATGCATTTAGTGTTATTGCAAACGGTGGAGTGCTTATGAAACCATTTGTTGTGGAGAGAATTGAGCATAGTGATGGGCGAGTAGAGAGAACAAAGCCAAAAGAAATACGACGTGTGTTGTCACAAAGTACGGCCTCGCTTGTTTCGGCAATGCTTGTTAGTGTTATTGATAGCGGGCATGCAACCGGTGCTGGTGTGAATGGGTATTATGTAGGAGGAAAAACAGGTACCGCACAAATTGCTGGGAGAGGTGGGTATACAGCAGAGACAAATCATTCTTTTGTAGGATTTGGGCCGGTAGATGATCCCAAGTTTGCCATGATAGTGAAGTTTGAAAAACCACAGCGCAGGTTTTCGGCATCAACTGCTGCACCAACATTTGGAAAAGTGGCTCGCTTTATTATGAACTATTATGCCATACCACCAGCCCGCTAGGAGTGTACAAAAAAACCAAGAAAGTATCTTGGTTTTTTCTTGTGTCAAGGGGGAGAATTGAACTCCCGACCTCCGGGTTATGAATCCGACGCTCTAACCATCTGAGCTACCCTGACATGTGTATCGCCTAGGGGAATCGAACCCCTGTTTCCGGGATGAGAACCCGATGTCCTAACCACTAGACGAAGGCGACATTTCTAGTGGTAATAGTATACAAGAATTACTATCTTGTGTCAATAAAAAACCAGCATAATATGGTGCTGGTTTTTTATTGGATTATATTTGATTCCAAGGTGCCTGTGTGGAAGAAATCGTTTGTTTTTTGTTGTCACGCTTACCTTTTAGTGAATCCTTGAGTGCCTTACCTGCTTTAAATTTCGGTACGGTTACCGGTGGAATGGTAATTTTTTCGCTTGGCTTTTGTGGATTGACCCCAATTCTACCAGCACGTGTTTTGGCACTAAACTGACCAAAGCCGGCTATATTGACTGTCTCACCCTGGCGAAGTTGGGACGTGGTGATTTCAACAAATGCACCCACCATATCTTCTGCGTCTTTTTTGGAGGCACCTGTTTTGTCTGCAATGGCTTGTGCCAAGGCTGCTTTGTTCATAGAGGTATACGAGCTAAGTGAATAAAAAGGTATAGTTAGAAATAATACCTCTATTGTACGATAATTAGCGCGAGGTGTCAATCACATCTTTTTTATCTTGCGTATTCGATTGTTCTATTTTCTCTAATGACATTTACTTTAATTTCTCCAGGGTACTGTAATTCACTTTCTATTTTTCTTGCAATATCCTTTGCGAGTGTATATGATTGGTAATCATCAATATCCTTTGGATTAACAAATATACGCACTTCGCGCCCTGCTTGAATAGCATACACTTTATCAACACCAGGAAAATCTTTTGCGGTACTTTCAAGTTCTTCTAGTCTTGCCACATATTGCTCAAATGTATCTCTTCGTGCCCCAACACGAGATGCAGAAATGGCGTCAGCCGCCATACAAAGCTTTGTTAAGAGAAGGGGTGGATTTGTGTCATGGTGTGTTAGCGCAACCTCAGCCGTGTCATTATCAACATTAAATTTCTTTAATATGGTATGACCAATCTCTGTATGAGAGCCTTGGGTTTCATGATCAATGGCTTTTCCAATATCATGGAAAAATCCTGCTTTTTTTGCCTTTGCAGGGTCCATACCAACTTCTTCTGCAAGAAGTGCTGCTAAATACCCAACTTCAGTACAGTGGTTGAGCACGTTTTGTCCATAACTTGTTCGGTATTTCAGTCTTCCAACAATTGATACAAGTTTTGGGTCAATACCAATGATCCCCATCTTGTGTAGTGTCTCTTCTCCTGTTTTTCGCAAATCAATAGCAAGCTCTTTTTTGGCATTATCTATGTACTCTTCTATTTTTGCTGGCTGTATGCGACCGTCTGTAATAAGTCGTTCTAGAGTAAGCTGACAAATTCGTCTTCGAATAGGGGAAAAGCTTGAGATAACAAGCATCTCTGGAGTTTCGTCTATAATGAGTTCACATCCTGTCATTTTTTCTATTGTTTTTATGTTTCGCCCTTCTTTTCCTATAATCCTACCTTTCATTTCTTCGCTTGGGAGTTGAAACATGGTTCCTGTGGTTTCTGCGGCGTGATTACATGCAGTGCGTTGCATGGCACCTATAACGAGTGACTTTGCTTTTTCTTCTACTTCTTCTCGTGTTTTCTTATCCAATTTAAGGGTGTGGTGCAACAGGTCTTCTTTTGACTCCTGCTCAACTTGTTCGATAAGTTTCTCTTTTGCCTCTTCTTTTGAATACCGAGAAACAATTTCTAATTGTTTTTGAGCTTTCTCTTTTGCCTCGTCTACACGGACTTTAATTTCTTGGATCTCTTTAACTTTTTCTTCAAGCTTTGTTTTTCGTGAATCAAATTCTGATATTTTTTTATCAAACATGGATTCGCGATCTTCTATCCGAGTGCGCATTTTTTCTATATCTTTTCTTCGCACCTCTTCTTCTTTTTTGGCATCATCGATAATTTTGATAGCCTGTTCTTTTGCCTTGAGCAACAAATCTTTTTCTTTATTCTTCGCTTCAATGAGTCTGTTCTCCGCTACCGCTTCTATGGAGTTTGCGTTGGCTTGTGCGGTATTTTTTCGCCAAACATACCCAACAGCAGAACCCACAATAATTGACACGGCAGCAATAAGTATTTCAATCATAATAAAAACCTATAATATTATAGGTACCAGATGTTACATTGCTGTATATACTACTTTTTTCTACACAAAAAACACGCGCTAGACGCAGAAGGATTCTCTGGTGTTTTTTTGGTAGGTAGGAGTGTCATATATAAAACAAGGTGTGTATATGATAGTATGTTAATTCATTATACCATGCATACGTATAAGCCTGGTACAGCTATAATGTGTAAATTAGTACATAGTAAGTATATCCCACAATATCTCGGATGTCAATCAAGGCTTCATTGATTTTAGTGCTTATTTTAGGTAGTATATATATACTATGAAAAAAACTGTGAGCCACAATGTGAGAAGTATGACTGTTGCATCGGTGGGACAAAAAATATGCGCATTTGTCTACTTTACGATACTTGCGCGTTATCTTGGGCCCGAAGATGTGGGAAAGTATGTGTTTACTCTCTCTTTTGCGGCTATTTTTGTGATTTTAATTGATTTGGGGCTTACGAGTGTGTTGATACGAGAAGGTGCGCGACACAAAGAGAGATTGCAAAAATATATTTCCACTATTATATACGTAAAAGTACCGCTTGGTGTGTTGGCATACATTCTTATGTTGGGTAGCGTGGTATTTCTTGGATATAGCAGACAGGTTGTTACAATGGTGGGTGTGGCGGGTATTACCATGTTTTTTGACTCTTTGCATATGACACTTTTTGGTGCGCTTCGTGCACATGGTGACTTACGGTATGAGGCGTATGGTATGGTCGGGAGTCAGTTAGTCACATTAATTCTAGGGCTATTGTGTGTATGGTTCAAATTACCGCTCATCTATTTGGTTGGGGTGTTTACTATTTCAAGTTTTCTTAATGTATTATTTGCGCTTGTCGTATTGCAAAGAAGGTTGCACCTTTCATGTATTCCTCGTTTTGATAAAGCAACATTTGTACAGGTAAAAAAAATAGCAATTCCTTTTGCTGTGGCCGCCTGTGCCGCGCGGGTATATTCATATATTGATTCTATTATATTATCAAAGTTAGCCGGTGACATTGCTGTTGGAATTTACGCAATTCCATATAAAATCACATTTGCTTTTCAGTTTATACCGCTAGCCCTTATTGCGTCGTTGTATCCAGTGTTTAGTAAACTATTTCAAGAAAATAAAGAGGCACTTGCGAAGCATTTTGCACATGCCGTGCAATATCTTGCTATTATCGTATTTCCCCTTGCCTTTGGATTAGGCGTGCTTGCCGAGGACGTTATTGTGGGGCTCTATACAATGCAATACTATGATTCAATTATACCATTACGTATATTGCTAGTAAGCTTAACTTTTTCTTTCTTAGGTTTTCCTGTTGGGGCATTACTTAATGCGTGCAATAGGCAAGCTACGCAGACACGAATAGTATTGGGGGTAATGGTGGTAAATATCGTGTTGAATCTTGTTTTTATTACTCATTTTGGGGCCATTGCCGCTGCAAGTGCAGCACTGATTGGAAATGTACTACTCACCTGTGTAGGGTATGGTGTGGTGAGGCATATTATTACCATAAAACAAAAAATATTTTTTATGATGCTGGGAAAGATTGTGCTGGTAGCAGGAGTTATGGGAGTGGTGGTTTGGTTTGGGCATGAGCCAAGCATCCAACTCGCTTCGGCGGTATTTGGTGGATACTGGGGAGGCAGTCTTGTTTCGTGGGCTGCGGTGTTGTTGCGTATAGTTTTTGGTGGTATGCTATATGTGTTAGGTCTTGTTTCACTTCGTGTTATAACAAAAAAAGAATGGCAACTTGCTCTTCGTACTATTCGAGGAAAAGTTGTATAAAAGAATAACTTATATATGAAAAAAACACTTATTATTACACTAGAGTTTCCACCAATAATTGGTGGGGTGGGGGTGTACGTTGCCGACTTTGCTGCGGCTTGCCCAAAAGAGTATGTTGTGGTGCTTGCACCAAAACGAGAAAATAAGCAAGCAGATCACTCAGTCTATCAGCATAGAATTATACGAAAGAATATGTTTTTTCCTGCGTTGTTTTGGCCAAGATGGATAAAGTTATTTTTTCAGGTAAAAAAAATAATAAAAAAAGAAAACATTACACATATTCATGTGCATCATATATTGCCTGTGGGGTATGTGGCGTTGTTGTGTAAAAGGTTTTTTGGTACGTCATTTACAGTATTTTCTCACGGTACCGACGTGCATCTTGCCGCGCAACATTGGTGGAAGCGTTTGTGGGCTAAAAAAATAGTATTGGCCTCGTCTCGTGTATTTGCAAATAGTGAGAACCTTAAGTCAAAGATTACACAAGAGTTTCCATCTCTTGCATCACGTGTGGAGGTGCTCTACCCGTGCCCTAATGCTGATTTTCTTGTGGCACCAAAAAAAGAGGTATTGCAACAAGTGAAACAACAGTATGCCATAGAAGGAAAGCAGGTACTCTTGTCGGTCAGTCGTTTGGTAGATGGAAAGGGGTTGAGTTATTTATTGAGTATCCTTCCAAAAATAGCAAAAAAAATCCCGCATTTGGTGTGGGTTATTGTTGGGGATGGAGAAAAAAAACAAGCGTTGATGCATGAAGTGCAAAAAAAAGGATTACAAAATATTGTGAGATTTGTGGGGAATGTGCCACACGAACAGTTGAAGGTGTTTTATTATACGGCTGATGTTTTTGCTTTACTTACTCACCCATATAGAGGAAAAGAAGAGGGGTTAGGTTTGGTATTTTTAGAGGCTGCGGCTGCCGGGCTTCCTGTGGTTGCTGGCAGGAGTGGTGGAGTAGGGGAGGCTGTGGTAGATAAAAAAACAGGTCTGATTATTGATGCACATGCAAATTTGGATGGTGTTGTGGGTGCAATAGTGGGCTTTATGTCAGACAAAGCAGTTGCAAGGCAGTTTGGGGAAGCAGGAAAGGCGCGTATTCGGAGTGAATTTATTTGGAAAAATCAGGTAGCAAAAGCATTAGATGAGTCGTAAGTATGGCACAAAAGAAAGAAATAGCACCATGGGTAAGTATTATTATTCCTGTATACAACCATACAGAGACACTGTATTCGTGCCTCATGTCTTTAAGAAAGCAGGTGTACCAGCACATTGAGGTTATTATTGTTGATGATGGCTCTGATATACCAATTTCTTCTGACAAGCAACAGATACAATCTTTGGGTTTTGTTATTATCGAAGAAAAGAGGCAAGAAAAAAAAGAACAGTGTTTTACCATGCGTATTGTGAGGCAAAAAAATGCCGGTGCCCCTGCTGCAAGAAACACAGGGTTTTCTTATGCAACAGGTGAATATCTATTATTTCTCGATGCAGATATTATATGTCGTCCTGATATGGTGCAAAAAATGGTTGAGACATTAGAGGAAGATGTTAGTGCAAGTATTGCGTATAGTAATTTTTATTTTGGAAAGAAAAAAATGCCAGCACAGGTATTTGATGTTAGTGCATTGAAAAAACGTAATTATATTTCCACAATGTCATTGATTCGCCGTAAAGACTTTCCTGGATTTGATGCAACCTTGTTACGTTTTCAGGATTGGGACTTGTGGTTAACAATGGCTGAAAAAGAAAAAAGAGGTGTGTGGATTGATGCATACCTCTTTCAGGCCATTCCACATGCATTTGGTATCAGTGCGTGGCTTCCTAAGTGGGCGTATAACAAACCGTGGAAGTATCTTCCGGTGGTATACAACAAAGTGCGTAGCTTTGAGCGAGCAAAAAAGATTCTTGAAAACAAACACCACCTGTAGGGTGGTTTTGTAGTCTATGTAATTCTTCTAAATAATCGATAGAAGTAGTTCACGATTATGTCGAGCGGAGTGTGTTTTTGTGTCACAAGAACACAGCAGAGTGTGAGAAAGAATATACCAAGTACATGAGTAAAGATGGGGGTAAATATTTCTATAAATAGGAGTGAAACAAGGACTCCCAATATACCCACATAGAGGCCGTGAAATTCTTTTGTCTTTTTTATGTGGGTAACAAGTGTGCAAAGTAGGCTAGATAAAAAGAAGACAAATATACCAAGACCAACAAAACCAAGTTCAGCTATGATTTCAAGATATCCCCAGTCAAACTGTCTTGTGGTGACTATTTTGGAAGAGTTTGGTGGTTGGAATCGAATAGTTGAACCAAGTCCAGAACCAAAAAATGGTGCTTGGGAGATTTTTCTTTGTATTGGGTCTAGAAGTGTGGTTCTTGTGTACGTGCTTTGTTCTGTTTCGGGGTGGAGTATGCTTGTTGCTCGGTGGAAGAACAATGTTTGTCCAAATGACGTACCACCGCTTGCGATAAAGTGTGTTACAAAAAAGCTTAGTCCCATGGTTATTGTGACTGCAAAAACAATGCCTACATATCGGAGCAGGTCTCTCCGGTAGTATAGTGGTAATAGTCCAATCAGCGCACCCAGGATGTAGGCACGAGAAAGGTTGAGCACAAGGATAATACTGCTTGCCAGAATAATACCATACCACAATGCATGGTGTTTTTCTTTTTTCATAACAAGGGACGTGGATATAATCAGTGCCACGATTGCAAACATATGTTCTGGTAATACAATACGAAAAAACCCTGTATACATGTTGGTGACCTTACCCATGAGTACGTCACGAAACCACGAATAATAGTGGTCGTGTATAATGGTTGCCCCAGAGGAAAAGAGTATTTCATTATACAAAGAGAAGAGTGCTGTACAGAATACACTTACAACACAAAGGCGGAGAAAAAACTCTTGCCCTTTTTTGTCTTGCATAAGGTGAAATATGGGAGGGAGTAGTGCAAAAAAGAGAAATGGCACCAGATCTTGGAGCGCTGCTTCAAGAGTGTTTCCTTGGAGAACTCCGTTGGTGGTGGTAAGTACTACGTAGCAGCACATGCCTATAATGGTGTAGAAAAGTATATGTGGAATAGAGAAGTTTTGCCACTTATTTTTTTTCGTCAGGGTATAGATTGCATAGAGAAGAGAAAACACAAGAAGGAATACCGAGCGTATAGCAAGACCACCCAACTCAAAGAGGTGGCCAGACCCGCCCAAAAATAACTCGATAAGTATTAAGGAGAGTGCCCATTGAGGTTTTTTGAAAAACAGTATGCCGAGTGCCATGACAGTGCAAAACACTATTGTTCCTTGTGCGAATGTTGATGTGAATGTGGTAAATGACAATAAGCGTGCAAGAACGTATATAACAAAAAACACCCACGTCTGCCTATGAAAAAAAATGGCTTGGTGTGTTAGGTGTTTTTTATAAAGCATAATTTAGAGGAATTGTGTGTTGTCTATGTTTTGGTTTCCTTGAAGAAATGCATGTGCTGGCATAACGGGTTTTCCTTCTGGTTGGATGGAGGTAACAATAATACTTCCTTCTTTGCATGCTATGTACAGTATACCATCTTTTATGTGTACTGTTCCAGGCGCAAGTGATAATGTTGATTGGTCTGGTTTTACAGTGATAAGCTTGATCCGTGCATCGTTCCAAGTGGTCCAGATACCAGGCCACGGTGTAAGTCCACGGTATTGGTTGTAGATCTGTTCTGCAGTATTGAGCCAGTTCACCATACCGTTCTCACGCGTAAGTTGTTTGCAGAGAGTTGCCTTGGTGCTATCTTGTGGTACGGGAGCCAAAGTGCCTGCGACATATGGTGGTATGGTGTGTAAAAGTAGTTCAGCGCTCACATCGGCAAGTGTATTGCTGAGTGTGGCATAGGTGTCATCTGGGTCTATGGCAACTGCCTTTTGTGCGAGTATGGGTCCAGTATCGAGTCCCTTGTCCATGCACATAATCGTTGTGCCGGTAGTAGTGTTCCCGTCCATAATACTGTGTTGAATAGGAGATGCTCCTCGGTATTTTGGGAGGAGTGATGTGTGGACATTAAGTGTGTTGTGTTTTGGGAAATAGAGAAGAGATTCTGGAATAATATTACCGTATTGTGCCACAATAGCCAGGTCAATTTCTTTTTCTATAAAAGTGAATTTTTTTAGTGTGTCTGGTTGTAGTATGCTGAGCTCATGGTGTTGTGCATATACTTTGACTGGTGATGGCTGGAGGATTCTTTTTCTTCCAACAGGTCTATCTGGTTGGGTAATAACATGTGCTACTGTAACAAAAGATGCACGATTAAGTGCATCAAGAATTGTGACAGCAAACTCATGAGTACCAAAAAATACAGTGGTGAGTTTGTGTGTCATATGTATAATTATTTATTGGTAAAGACGTGTTTTGCTTTGTCTACAAAGAGGATCCCATCAAGGTGGTCTACTTCATGTTGAATAACACGAGCTAGGGTACCAGATGTTTCTAGGGTAACAGGTATGCCATCGCGGGTTAATGCTGACAATGTAATATGGGTATATCGTTTTACTTTTCCATACGTGTCTGGCACCGATAAACACCCTTCTGTGTCCCAGTTAGTTTTTCGACTTGTTCTTTCCCAGGTTGGGTTTATAAGCACTGCCGATGTTTTTGGATCAATATTTCCTTCTTTTGTAGTGTATCGTGTAAATGCATCTTTGTCTATAACAACTATGCGAATATTATTACCAACTTGTGGTGCAGCAATCCCAATACCATCATAGGTTTTCATTGCATCAATAAGTGCGTCAATAAAAACTTGGAGATCTGGTGTCTGCAAGTCTTCCTTGGTAACAATCGTTGATTGCTTTCGTAAATTTTCGTCTGGAAGTGTCCGGATAGTAAGAGACATAGAGAGTGTTATGGGCGAAAAATAGTTGTTGGGTGTGGGTCAATTTTCCACGTTCTTGGTAGTAGATTGTTGATTGCCACAATATCTTTGTGCCATGTTTTTTTTGGCAGTTTCACGAGTATTGCATACCAATACTTTCCTCGAAAGTATTTTGGGTGCATAGGGTAACAACTGTCAATTATAGCGCATTTTAGGTCATTTGTCAAGAGATTCTCTAGAATCTGCTGTGCTTTTTCAGCCTCTTGTTGTGCTTTTTTTTCATCACGATCTCCATAAAAATAGCGGACAAGGTAGGTATATGGCGGATATTGTAGTGCAAAACGCTGCTTTTCAATGTGCGTAAAAAACCCCTCTGTATCATTGAGATGAACAAAGAGCGGGTGTTCGGGGTTCATGGTTTGGATAAGAAATGACGCGCCTGGCTGCATATTATATTGTATCTCCTTTATTGTGTGCCAGACCCGTTCTTCGGCAGTATATTCGGGGAATATAAGTTCTTGATCAAGACTGACGCACACAGTGAGTCCAGTGTTTTTCCACCTAATGTGAGAGAGTGCCTTTTGTGTTCCAACAATAATTCTTGGTGTTTTTTCATCATCTGTGAATGTGTCTTCTGTTGTACTATCTATCCTATATATCTTATGTGGAAGATTGATAGCTAAATTTCTTACGGTCTTTTCTACCAGCTCTATGCCGGCCCCTCGGAGCTTAACAACAGATGATGCACATGATGGACATGTGAGCCCAATAGCCTCTTTCTTTTTGCAATATTCACAGGATAGCTGATTGGTTGTCTGGTGGTAGATAAATGGTCTTTCACATCCAGGGCAGCGAAAGGTAAATCCACAATTGAGGCAGGTAAGTGACCTAGCAAACCCCTTTCTATTTAACAAAAAAAACATGTCTGTTGTGCAGTCTAGTAGCGCATTTTCGGCTGCATGAGAAAGTACGGAGTAATTTCTATGAGATCTCTCGCTTCTAATATCAATGAGTGTGGGTTGGTTGAGTTTCGGTTTTTTTGCGAGTATTTGTTTTGCTTGTTTGTGTGGAAGTCCGGGTGAAAATGTAGCAAAGTCTATGTGCAGAGAAAGACATGACCGAAGAAGTAGGGCAACATCATGAACATGAAACCGCGGAGCTTGGTCGGTTTGTTTGTGTTGTTCGTGGTGAGAATGATCAATAATAATTTTTTTGAGATTGTAGAAGGGGAGTAGTATTGCAGCACGTGTGCCTACTATTATTTCTGCCGTACCATTTCGTATAGAAACCCAGCGCGCAAAAGCCTCTTTTTGTGTAATGCCGCTATGCCATATACAGGGAGCAGCATCTTGGTTTTGTGAAAAAAGCGAGATTGTTTTTTCAATCATATGAGCTTCGGGCACCAGTACCAGTGTTTGACCGTCTGTGTGTGGCGTAAGACAGGTGGCGTGTTCGGTTTCGTTTGTGTATGTGGTCCAAGAGGTGTGGGATTTACCATAGTCTTGCGCATGAAAAGGGGTAAGATCCACAGAAGCAAGTTTCCTTTTTTGCAAAGGAAGAAGTGTTGTTTTTGCAAGCGTTCCAAGAGAGACGCCATACCATTTGCTCATAATTTGTATAACCTGCAGGTAGGTTGGGGAGACTAGTGGTATCTCAATTGTTATAGCAAGTATGGATTTGAGTGTCGTCGCGTACGTTTTGCTGGTACTTTCGGGCTTCTCTATGGATAACACAATACCATAACATTCTTGTGTTTTAATTGGGATACACACCAACTGTCCCACTTGTAGTTTTGGGAGGATTTCTTGTGGTATGAGGTAATCAAATACATCAATACCTTTGGGGAGGCGCTTTATTGGTATGATGCGGGCTATGTGTTCCATGTCTATAATTCAAAGTTGCCCACAAGATGTCCTATGCCGTATGGATGTTCGTATGAGAGTGTTTTAAAGGTTACTCGCATGTTTTTTATAATACCAAGAAGAACAAGAAGAGATCGGTATCCGCATTCATGTGACGCTGAAACAATTTCTGGATCAATCTGTATAATACCCGAGGTGTTGTTTGCTTCGAGGAGGTCTATAAGCATTGTGTCAAGACGTGCGCCTTGTTCATTGTATCCATTTGGTGCATCGTGAGTGAGTGTGTGCGACAGGTCTCCGGAGGCAATAACAGCAATTGAGTATTTACTCAGCATAAACACATCTTTGAGCACTTCTCCAAAAGCAATGTGTTGTTTGGTTGAGAGATTGCTAAAGCCTACAGGAAGTACTTTTGTGTTGGTGTTTTGTGAGGTGAGATAGTGGAGCGGTACAGTTGCACCGTGCGTGAGTTTTTCTTCACTAATAAGTTGTAAAGGTATTTCGGTAATACGGTTTGTGCTGTGGCTAATTTTTGCCGCAAGGTCTGGGGCACCCTCCCATGTTTCCTTTGTGGTAAAATCTGAAAATATCTCATATGAAGAGGTGAAGGATGTGTGTGCATTAACAATAAACGCCGTATCAAAGAGTCCTTCGTGTGGTGAAATAACACAAATAATGTCGGGTTTTGCGACATACAATGCTTCTTCGAGTGATCTCATGCCTGTAATTGTTTTGGCGAGTTTCTCTGCACCCTGTTCCTTTCCGATTGTTGGGATGAGTAGGGGAATGTGTGGGGTAACGGCAGCAAATACAAGAGGCATATGGTGTTTAAATTATATATAGACAAAATTAGAAATGAGATATGGCGTAGCGAGTCAGTTTGTCTGGGGCGTTGTGTGGTTGTGCTGTCTGTGGGTTGCCCATGGTAACAATGAGGAATTGCTTTTTGTCACTTTTGCGCTCAATGAGCATGGCAAGGTTTGCGCCAGATTCGTGAAGATATCCGGTTTTACTTGCGAGCACAGTATATGGGAGGTGTTGTTTTCTTGCAAGTGCATTAGTGTGCGTGTCGTGGTGATTGGGCCTTCTGTCTTTGTCAACAAGTTCTGTGTAGTTATATATTTTCTTTCCCAAAGATTTTCTGAGTTCTGGGTGTTTTAGGGCGGATAAAAAAAGCTGTGCATATTCTTTTGCCGAAGAAACAGAGTACGGAGATTCTCCGGTGACACTATCAATAAAGGTGTTGGGGTATTTTTTTGTATCCCCGAGGCTTTTTTGGATGTTGGAGATTATGTTTTTTTCACTATCAACACTTGTGACAAGCATTTTTGTGGCAGTGTTTAGAGAAGATACCATGGCCGCATCAAGAAGGTCGATATTTTTTACCACTTCTCCGGGGTGTATGCGGAAGTAGTGATACAGGGCTTTATGTGTGCGTTCGTTGTAGGCAACGCTTCCACCAAGGTTTATTTTTTCATCAAACAGTTGTTTTGCACTGATAACTTTAGTCAGTGAGGCGAGCGGGCGAGGTGTTCTGGTGTTTTTTTCCATATATGAAGCTCCTGTTTCTGGGTCCATAACAAGGTACGTGTCTAGTGGAGTGGCAAATGCGGGCCCCTGTGCGTTGGTGTGTGCTTTTGAGACAGTAAACATTTTTCCTTCTGTAATGGTTACCTTAGGACCTGTATTATGTTGTTTTTTTGGAGAAGACGTGGGGTTGGGCTTTTTTTTCTGTGCAATATTTGTGCGCTTTGTAGATTTTTTTCGTACGATAAGTGGGTCACCAGTTTTGTGGATATGTAAGGCTCGAGTATTGAGTGTGAGTACGTGCTCCTCCTTGTAACCCAACATGACAAAGACTTCTTTGTTTGGAATATGTCGTTTTTTGCCATGCTCAATAATATATATACTCGGGTGACGTTTTGATTTTACCAGTGTACCATTTTTGAGTAATACAGGTGAACCAGGTGTTGTGTTGTCTAGTATATTTTTTGGCACTGTTTCTATGGAAAGGTTAGGAAAGTTAATGGCAATAATATCTTTATCAAGTATTTTATGGGAGTGCCCATTTTTGAGATAATAATAGAGTGGTTTTTTCTTTAGGCGAACAACACGACCTTGAACATGTTTTGTGTCTGCAGTAATACGCTGCCCTCTGGCTAGGTGGGAAATTTCTTTTTGTGTTACAGTAATAATTTCATCAGGATGATAGCCTAAGTTTCGTATTACGCTGTATCCATCAAATGGACGTAATACGTCGTCATCTATAAGAAAATAGGTTGTACCATCGTGGATAAGAGAGTAGTTTGGAAGGGTAATGTCAGGTCCTTTTGTGTAGCGTATAAATTCTGAATACGGAACTGTAATAACAGGTGCCTGGCCGTGGCGTGAAATGCGAGCGGCAGTGCTAGCAAAAGCGTGTTTCTTTCCGTCTTTTACTATGTATACTGTCGCATTGTTTTTGCGCCGTATAAGTGTTCCGTCTGGATAGACTTGTCCAAACCACTTTTGCCAAATGCGCCAAAAATTTTGATTACCCTGGATATGTGGTGTGTAGTTGTATAAAAAAGCTGTGGCATGTGTTTGGGGAGTAACAGCGGTTTTGTCTATGGTGTAAGTTTGGTGCGCACGTTTAATCCATGGTGTTGTTTTAAGGTTATCATAATACCAACGCATAATACCCGCAGCCCCATCTATTTGGTTTGCAAAACCTTTGTGTTTTTGTATACCCAGGTCATCTTTGCTGCAGTCATCACATACCGCATATCCTGTGGCCCAGTCCAGGCGTCTTTGCTCAAGTGTCTTCTTTGTCACCAAACTCTGTTCTTTTTCTAGGGTGACAAGAAGGTATTTTGGATTAATGTTATACTTTTTTGCTGTATAGTGGATTATGTCAGATGCCCGCTTATCTTTTCCCTCAGTGTTGGGTGTTCTGAGTTTTGCCAAAGGACTCCTTTGGCTGACTAAAAACGCTTGGATATCGTTTTTACTCATACCTCGCGTGTTTTGTAATTCACTGTCCTGTAGAATAATATCAGGGTCAAAAGGTGTTGATGCATGTGTTGGTATGGGTGCAGTTACAAAAAGAGCCCCCAAAACAAGGGGAATAAAAAAAGGAGTATATGTATATTTCATAGTGAGGTTAGTATAGCAGTAATCACGTGAGTGTACAAGCAGAATTGTATACGGTGCCCCTTGTTTTTTCTTTACATATTTGGTACAATTTTGGTGTATGATAAGCGGAAAACTATCAATAGTTGCCACACCGATTGGCAACTTACAGGACATTACATTGCGTGCTATTGATACTTTGAGGCAAGCTGATGTGATTCTTTGCGAAGATACACGTGTAACAAGAAAGATGTTGCAGTTTTTTGATATACAAAAAAAGACACTTTCCTACCACCATCATTCTGATGGAAAAACGTGGAAGGTGATCGAAGAGCTTCTTATTAATGGAAAACACTTGGCTTTGGTAACTGACGCAGGTACACCGGGTGTGAGTGATCCTGGTAATGAATTGATTGCACGCTGTGTGACACATATACCAGGTGTTCGCATAGAACCAATACCAGGACCTTCAGCGGTCGTTTCGGCAATCAGTGTAGCCGGGTTTAAGAGTGACAGTTTTTTGTTTTTAGGATTTCCTCCGCATAAAAAAAGAAGAAAAGCATTTTTTGACAAGGTGGCCCAGTCTGACTATACCGTGGTATTTTATGAATCGCCACACAGAATAGAAAAGGCTTTGTCCACTTTGAGTCTTTTGCTTGATCCTAAAAGAAAGATATGCGTATGTCGTGAGCTCACAAAAAAATTTGAACAGATATATCGCGGTACCATGTCAGAGATACAACAACAGCAGATACCAGCAAAAGGAGAGTTTGTCGTGGTGTGTGAATCAATAAAATAACAGTATGAAATATTCAGGATACATCTTATATAGAATACTAGAAATACTTCCGGGGCTCAGTGTTTGGGTTACGCTTGTTGGTGCGGTAGTTCTGTCTTTTACCAATCCACTCCTTATGATTTATGCCGTTATTCTCTTTGATGTGTACTGGGTACTTCGTGTAATTAATTATACCTTCTATTTACTTCTTTCTTGGTTTCGGTATAGTAAAATAAAAAAAATAGATTGGAAAGAAAAACTGCATACTCTTGATAAAAAAGCGTGGCAATCAAAACGTCATATTGTGTTTATGACACTATATAAAGAGGATTGGGTTGTAGTTAAAAGCGCGATAACCAGTGTTGCGCTTGCGGCAGAATATAACAAGAAACATGTTGTGCTAGTGGTTGCAGGAGAAGCACGTGCAGAGGCACATTATACAAAAATCTTTTCACATATAAAGGAGGAGTTTGCACCATGCTTTGGAGATATTGTTGGCGTGCTTCATCCAAAAGATTTGCCGGGAGAGATTCCAGGAAAAGGATCAAACCTTCATTATGCTGAGCAGTATATGAAAAAGTACATAGATAAGAAGCAGTGGCTTGTTAATGATATTATTGCCACGATATTTGATATAGACACTATTTGTGGGCTAGAGTATTTTATGTATCTTACTTATGTGTATTGTACTCACCCAAATCCTACGAGAACGTCTTACCAGCCGGTGGCATTGTTTAATAATAATATATGGGATTCTCCAGCTGTGCTTCGTATTATGTCTTTTGGAACAACCTTTTGGATTTTTATGGGGCTTGCAAGACAGGATACACTTGTGACATTTTCTTCGCATTCAATGAGTTGGTTGGCACTATATGAAGCGGGCTTTCACGATAAGCGTATTGTAAGTGAAGACTCTCGTATATTTTATCAATGTTTTTTACGCTACAATGGGCAATACGATGTGACACCTCTCTATACCGCCGTGTCAATGGATACAGTAAGAGATGATTCTTGGACAAAGAGTGTAGTAAACTTATACAAACAGCAGCGTCGTTGGGCGTGGGGAGTTGAGCATGTACCTTTTTTGATTTGGGAGTTTGTAAAAAAAGGGAAGAAAATACCACTATGGAAAAAGTTTAAGTGGGTATTTATAGAATGGGAAGGGAAGTGGTCATGGTGTTGTATAGCGGTACTTATCACAGTCCTTGGACACTTGCCTATGCGGGTGGCTCCAGAGGTTGTGCGACAAAGCGCACTGTTTATTAACACGCCGCATCTACTGTCTGAGCTTATGAAAATAGCACTCATTGGACTCTTTTTGTCGGCTATTTTAAGTATGCCACTTCTTCCAAAAAAACCTGCTTCTCATCCAAAGCATGCATATATTATTATGTTTTTTCAGTGGGCGCTTATGCCAATAACCATGATTGTGGTAAGTGCTATTCCGGCAATAGATGCAGTAACACACCTTATGCGAGGAAGATATTTAGGGTTTAATGTGTCAAACAAAAAACGTAAAACCACCATGTCATAAATCTGCATTACTCTATGTTTATACCAAAAAGAAAAAAGACTATCTCCACACCTATTATTGTGATTAGTTTTGTGCTTGGCACCCTTCTTTTTGGGGGATTTTTTTTATGGCATATATTTTTTGGGAGTTTTTCGGGTGGGTATACTCAGCAAGAAGATGAAAAAGACAGTGGTTCATCTGACGTAATTACACAGAGTGATGTGGCAAAAAAGAGTAGTATAGGTATATCTGAATTATTGCATATGTTGCAAACACCCAGAACAACATTAGTACTTTTTCTTAATAACACAGAGATGCGACCCGGCGGTGGGTTTATTGGGAGCTATACTGTATTAGAAACAGAAGGTACAGCTATACAAGTACATGAGCTGCAAGGTACAGAAAATCTTGATAATTATGCTCCTGCCTCGTGGCATGTGGATCCGCCACAAATGATTACGGAACATCTGGGTGTGGATCGTTGGTATTTTCGTGACAGTAATTGGTCTCCAGACTTTCAACAGAGTGCAAAAAAATCATTGGCATTTTATGCAGCAGAGCAAGGTGTGCTTGCAAATGAAATTACCACAGTGGTGGGTGTTACACCAACAGTGTTAGAGGAGCTTTTGCGTATTATAGGCCCAATTGAGGTGCAGGGAATAGAGTTTAACGCTGACTCAGTAACAGAGACATTAGAATATGAGGTTGAATATGGTTATGAAAAAAGAGGGATTTCTTTTGCAGATAGAAAACAAATTATGAAACCTTTTTTTGAAGCTGTACGTAAAAAGGCGAAAAAAAATATACTCACCAATAGCATAAAGTATCGAGATCTCACAGAAAGAATGGTAAAAGAAAAACACATTGTAATTTTTGTTAAAGAAGGTGTGTCTGATGAATTGCGCGGTGTAGCAAAACGTATTGGTGCGGGCGGAGAGGTGTACCAAGGTGCGGGAGATAGTCTAGTGTGGGTGGATGCAAATCTTGCCTCACTAAAAACTGATCATATTATGGAACGAGATCTTTCTTACACTGTCTCACCAGCAGAAGGAGGGGAGTTTGTTGCGGTGGCAAGTATGGAATACCGACATCCCGGAACGTTTGATTGGCGTACTTCTAGGTACAAGACGTATGCACGAGTCTTTGTTCCAAAAGGGGCGACGCTTATTGAAGGTTGGGTTGAGGAGCGTGGAGTTAAAAGGATTATTGAAGATGTGGTAATCGAGCAACACGAAGAAATGGACAAAACCTCTTTTGGTGATTTTGTGGTAATTGAGCCAGGAAGAGAAAAGCGTGTGTCATTTAAATATACTATTGCATCTGATATAGTGCATAATATTAATACTGAAAAACAATATCAACTGGTAACACAAAAGCAAATTGGACTTGATGGGGTTGGTTTGACGCTAGATCTTGACTTTGGTACATATATAAGAGATGGTAAAAAACGTATACCAGTGTATACTACCCGTGAGTTGCTTGATTATGATAGAAAAATTTCTTTTAGTTTAGAATAAAAAAATACGTATGTTAATAAAAAAAGTAGCTATTGATCTAGGAACAACAAATGTATTGGTGCATCTACCAAAAAGAGGTATTGTGGTGAATGAGCCTTCTGTTGTTGCAGTGGCAAAAGATGATTACAAGGTGCTTGCTGTTGGGATTGAGGCGAAAGAAATGATTGGGAGAACACCAGACAGCATAGTTGCAGAGAGGCCATTAAAAGATGGGGTTATAGCAAATTACCATACAACGGAATCAATGTTGCGGTATTTTATTAACAAAGCATTGGGAGGTGTTCGACTGTTTCGTCCCGAGGTTATGGTGGCTGTTCCTGCTGGAATTACATCAACCGAAAGACGTGCGGTTATTGATGCTTCAATGGCTGCGGGGGCGCGTGCAGCATATATTATTAAAGAGCCTGTTGTTGCGGCCATTGGTGCAGACATCCCAATTGGTAGCCCTTCTGGGCACATGATTATAGATATTGGTGGTGGAACAAGTGAAATAGCAGTAATTTCTCTTGGTGGGATTGTGTCGTGTGGTTCTGTGCGTATTGGTGGGACGCGGTTTGACGCATCGATTGCCGAACATATTAGAAGAAAATATGGTTTGGCGATTGGTGACAGGTCTGCAGAAGAGGTTAAAATTACAGTTGGGTCAGCCATGTTTATGGATAAACCAATAACTATGGAAGTAAAGGGGCGGGATATGATCAGTGGTTTGCCACGAACCATTCCAGTGACTTCAGATGACACAACAGAAGCGCTACAGCATGACTTAGAAGGGCTTGTGGATGCGGTAAAACAAGTACTACACAAGACTCCACCAGAACTTTCTGCTGACGTTATGAATAAGGGAATTATTATGTCTGGTGGGTCAAGTCAGTTACGAAATCTTACTGAGCTTATAGCACAAACCACTGGTGTCGCATGTTATCTTGCCGATGAACCTTTGTTATGCGTAGCAAAGGGTACAGGCATAGCATTAGAAAATTTAGAAAATTATAAGCGCAGTGTTATGGCAACACGGTAGAATATAGTATTATGGTTATAGGTATAGATGCGTCCCGAGCAAATAGTAGTAAAAAAACCGGTGTTGAGTGGTATGCTTTTCATGTTATCCAAGGGTTAAAAAAAGTGGTGAACAATGATGTGCATGTTGTACTGTATTCCAGAGAACCTCTGGTAGGCGAGTTAGCTGTATTACCTAAAAGCTGGTCGTCAAAGGTGCTATCCTGGAAACCTAGGTTTCTTTGGACACAGATACGTTTAGGTTGGGAAATGCTTCGGCATTCTCCTGAGGTATTGTTTGTTCCTGCTCATGTACCTCCGCTTATTCACCCAAAAAAAACGGTTACGACAATTCATGATGTGGCAGCGCGACAATTCCCAGAAAGCTACACACGGTTTCAGCGGTGGTATTCTCTTTGGAGTGCTCGGTATGCTGTATGTCGTCTTTGGTGTGTTATAGTGCCCAGTGTTTTCACTAAAAAAGAGGTGTTGGGTATGGTGGGAAGTAAGAACACTGGACACGTGTCAGTAATACCACATGGGTATGATGAGGGGTTTTTGCATACGCCTGATAAAAAAATAATAGAAACAGTATGTCAAAAGCATGCAATAAAAGGTCATTATATTATAACACTGGGTCGGCGTGAAACTAAGAAAAATACTTTAGCAGCAGTAAATGCATTTGAAACACTTAAACAAGATCATCCACATAATACTAGTGTGGCTCCGATGCAACTTGTCTTGGTTGGTAAACCAGGTTTTGGGTCCAAGGAGGTAGACGCTATGATCGCCGTGTCTCCATATAAAGAAGATATTATATGTATTGGCTGGGCGCCACAACAAGATGTTCGAGTGCTTATGCATGGTGCAAGTATGCTAGTGTTTCCAAGTTTTAGCGAAGGGTTTGGTATGCCACTACTTGAGGCTTTTGCAGCAAAAACTATGGTAATTGCTGGATCAGGCTCTTCTTTGGAGGAGGTTGGTGGTGATGCGGCGGTGTATGTAGAACCCCAGAATGTTCCTGCGCTTGCTCAAGCCATATACATGGGGCTAACAGAAGAACACAAGAGGAATGTACTTATACAAAAAGGATCAGAGAGAGTAAAAAAGTATTCATGGAATATTTGTGCTGAGGAGACAAGAGATGTATTGTTACATAATTGCTGATGATATGTGGATATGGTATAATAAACAACACAACAATGTATGAAAGAGCTTATTGGACATGCCCACGTGGCAGAATACTTCTCACAAGTACTTGGACAAGGAAATATTGCACATGCATATTGTTTTTCTGGTATTTCACACGTAGGAAAGACATATGTGGCAGAATCTATTGCGGCAAAACTTCTTGCGTGCTCAAAAGACGATCTATTGACTCACGCTGACATGGTGTATGTGAGTCAAGAAAAACACCAAAAAACAGGAAAGACAAAAAAGTATATTGATATAGCACAGATTCGTGAGTTAAATAAACAGGTTGCACGGAGCCCAGCACTGGGGAAGCGACGTGTTGTTATTATCAATCCGGCTGATATTATTAATGAGGCAGGGTTTAACGCATTACTAAAAACAATAGAAGAGCCACGTTCGCAGACACACTTTTTCTTTTTGGCAGAAAACTATGATGCAGTACCAAAGACAATACAGTCACGGTGTCAGCATGTCTATTTTTCTGTACCATCACAAACAGACATTGCCGTCTTACAAGAAGGGGAGTCTGTAGAAGAATGGGAATTAAAGTATCATATTGCACGAGGACTGCCCGGACTTCTTATAGAATGGAAAGAGAAACCAGAGGTATACCAAGAAGTAAAAAGAGAGGTGGCTCGCTGTGAGCAGTTATTTTTTACCTGCTTTGATGAGAAGTTACGGAAGGTTGAGGATATGTTTGGAGACAAAACAGATCATATTAGTACAAGAAAACACTTGGGAGAAGTGATAGATATTTGGCAAGTAGTATTTCGTTATATAATGAAAAAAAATATAGAAGCACAGGGTGGCATGCGTGGTTTGAGCCGCGATATTGCATGCTCGCCAAAAACCATGAAAGAGCTCCTTGGCATGTTAGATAACACAAAAGATTTGCTTGGAAAAAATATTCACCCAAAAGCATTATTTGAACAATTATTATTACATATACCATAACTTAATTTCTTATGAAAAATTATGCGTTTACAGCCTCCTTGTTTGTGTGTTCACTGCTCCTCATGGGCCAAGGGTGTTTATCAACAGGAAAAGAAGAACCAAAAACGAGCGGGCCTGCGGGAATGTTTGTTTCTTTGGATAAGGCTGAATCTTGGCAGCCTATTTCATCTTTCCCAACACTTGAAGGGGTACAAAATCTTGCAGACGTGGGAGTGGGCAGGTTCGTATCAGACCCACATAACGATAAAACGCAGTATTGGTTGTCAAGAAAAAGAGGGTTATTTATTACCCACAATAATGGTAAGTCGTGGTACCAAGAGGATAATGCTTTATCAAGCGGGTTTGTGTATAGTTTGGCTGTTCACCCAAAAGAACCCTGCACACTGTATGCGGTAAAAAGAACCGCACTGTATCAGAGTGTAGATTGTGCACGTTCTTGGAAGCTCGTGTATAGTGAAGATACAGGAGATAAACTAAAATCAGTGGTGATTGATTCTAGTTTTCCACACAAAATCTTTCTTGCTGCAGAAAAAGGACGGGTTTTAATTAGTGAAGATACTGGGATTAGTTGGCAAACAGCACAAAGATTTCGTAATGCGAAGTTGGTAGGGTTACATACTGACCCAAGTACGTCAGGTAGAGCCTATCTTACCACACGAAAGAAGGGTGTGTTTGTGACTGAGAATGGCGGCTCAACATGGCGCTCATTGTTTGATGAGAGTACGTCAAAATTACCAAAGGTGTTAGAATATAGGAGATTTTTAATACACCCAAAAGAACATAATGTATTATTTTATGTTTCGACTTACGGTATTCTTCGTTCAGATGATTTTGGGCAGAATTGGGAAAAGCTTACTCTGCTACATGAACCGGGTAGTGTAAAAATATATGCTTTTACTGTTGATCCAGAAAACACAAAAGAGTTGTATTATACTGCCACTGTACAAAGCAAGTCTACACTATATAAGAGTGTTGATGGAGGGGTAAGTTGGATTACCAAACAGCTGCCTTCTGGGCAAATACCTACAATGCTTAAAACACATGACACTGAGAGTGGTTGGGTGTATTTGGGCTTTACTATCCCAGCGCAATAGGGTATGATAGTTTTGATGTAGAATTAACAAAGAATATTATGAGTTTTGTAGACACACACAAAGAGCAGTTTGAAAAAACTATAACACATTTAAGACATGACATTTCCTCACTTCGCACAGGTAGGGCTACGCCAGCCTTGGTAGAAGATATCACTGTTGATGCGTATGGTGTAAAGCAGCCACTCAAAAGTATCGCATCAATTAGTGTGGCGGATGCAAAAACACTTACGGTTGACCCTTGGGATAAGTCACTTATTCAGGCGGTTGATACGGCCATTAGTCAGTCAGGTATTGGTATAAATCCTGTAAATGATGGAAAGTTGATACGTTTACCACTACCAGACCTTACTGCAGAACGTCGAGCAGATCTTATAAAAGTGTTGCATAAAAAACTTGAAGATTCACGTATCGCTATACGAAAAATTAGAGAAGATATTCGTAGATCAATAGATAGCGCCGAAAAGACAAAGGAGATAAGTGAAGATGAAAAGTTTGTGTTTTACGATGAGGTAGAGACACTTGTGAAAGAATATAACCAAAAAGTAAAGCACATAGGTGAGGAAAAAGAAAAAGAAATACAAACCATTTAGCACATAAAAGCACCACTAGTAACCGTGGTGTTTTATATTACTCTTGTATTTATGTGAATATTGTGTATAATGAATATTGTGCTAAATAACGAGAGGAAAGCATAATGTATGATCTTTTTATAAACAATGAAATCAGGAGGCCAAATCGCATGCTCCCTAATGTACCTATCCCCAAGACAATCCACAGTATGAGCTGTGGCTTACGCGCACGTAGTTTCTTTGACCTTGTTAAGAGGGAGGGGATTACGGCAATTCTTGACACTCGACTAACAAAGCGGTATCGTGGGTTTGGTTTTGCAACACAAGAAGATGATTTCTGCTATCTGTGTGAAACACATGGTGTAGAGTATTATAATGGCGACATACTGGCGCCTACGGACTTTTTGCGTAAAACATTTCACCGTGAATTTACAGAACCTAAAACAAGCGCAAGGAGAAATCCAAACGCGTGGACAGATTACCTTGCTGGGTACGAGACGTTGCTACAGCAACGAAAGCCGCTCCAGTCTGGATTGTTATATGACGTATTATATGGGACCACCCATGCATCTATAGCTATTGTGTGTAGTTGCTTGAATCATGATGATTGTCATAGGTCGTATGCCTGTGGCATAGTCTCGCGATACATAGGAAATGTAACTTTGTCAATTCTCTATCCTACCGACACACCTCCTTCGCGTAAATCTCCAAGGCGGTACCGAAACCAAGACTTTATCCATGCGGACTTGTATCAAAATAACCCAAAGACGAGGAGGTGATTCGTGCAAGGTGTTATATTGTCGTTTACAGTAATGGGAAGTGGTGGTTTTTGTACCAACATTTCTACAACCATAAATGGAACCAAGAAACAGTTACGTTTTCGTAAACCAGGGAATACTTCGATGTTGAAATCTGATGTTCGTCATGTTTCTAGAGGAGACTCTTTGAAGGGTGTGTGGGTTCCAGGAAGAACGGTTGATTTTGATCAGTATACTCGTCCTGGGGCGAACCATATGCGTGTCACGCATCCAGAAGATGCGATAGTCCGACCTCGGAATATCCGCATTCTTCCTTCGGGACGTCTTTCTTATGGTGATTTTATTAATGAGATCAATCCGTATTGTCAAGATTCAATTGCCGACCTGTTTCCACGTGTGCAGTATCAGAGCAATGGTAAGCCATATGTCCCGGCAAACACAAGGTGTGCACATTCTGTAGGATATATTACTCCAGAGAGCATTGAAATGTATCAATCTAATGGAAAGTGGTATGTGTGTGTTACGGCCAGAAACGATTCATTTGATGCAATATTAAAGGATGAGAGTTTGGTGGCCAGCCTAAATTCTTCTGGGAACATAAGTGTATCAGACATGTCTTCTCCTATTTTGCGGCTAGCACTTGCAGAAGCTTTTCAACCACACGAAGATGTGAGTTCTCGGTGCTATGTTATGGTGACACACGTTATAGATACGGTAAATCAAGAGTATTAACATACTACTGTATGTATCAACAAGACCTGTTTTTCAGGTCTTTTTCTTATACCCATTCACAGATTCACTTTTTTTCTATATACTATATACATATTTATTTATGATACTTATTGTATGATTGATGCAGTTATTTCTTTATGCAAGAGACGTGGTTTTGTATTTCCTTCTTCAGAAATCTATGGTGGTCTTTCTGCTGTCTATGATTATGGTCCGTATGGTGTAGAATTAGTCAATAATATAAAAGCTCATTGGTGGAAATGGATGGTTCAATACAGAGAAGATATTGTTGGGCTAGATTCGGCTATTTTTATGCACCCACGCATTTGGGAGGCAAGTGGGCATGTTGGTGGATTTTCCGACCCTTTGGCCGAATGCAAGCAATGTCACAGTCGTTTACGAGCAGATCATGCACTAGAAGAATTAGACGTGCAATCAGACGAAAACATGTCTGAAGAAGAAATAAATACATTATTTAACAAACATAAAGAAAAAATAAAATGTCCAAAATGTGGAACACGTGATTTTAGCGAGGTAAAAAAGTTTAATTTGCTTGTACAATCAAATTTAGGAAACTTTACCGGAGATGCATCAAAAGAGCCGGTATATTTGCGCGGCGAAACATGCCAAGGTATTTATGTAAATTATAAAAATATTCTAGATACTTCTCGTGTTAAAATACCTTTTGGCGTGGCACAAATCGGAAAAGCATTTAGAAACGAAATTACTGCACGTCAATTTGTTTTTCGCACAAGAGAATTTGAGCAAATGGAAATGCAATATTTTGTTCATCCAGACAAAGAAATGGAAGCATATGAAGAACTCAAAAATTATCGTTGGGAGTATTACACATCTCTTGGTATAAAAGAAGAAAATCTTCGGTGGAAAAAACATGATAATCTAGTTTTCTATGCAAAAGAAGCATACGATATTGAATATAATTACCCATTTGGATTTAAGGAATTAGAAGGGGTTCACGCGCGAGGAAATTATGATCTTACGCAGCACAGTACCCATTGTGGAAAGTCACTCGAATACATGGATCAACAAACAAAAGAAAAATATATACCACACATTGTAGAATCTTCAGTTGGTGTAGGAAGAACATTGTTGGCACTTTTGGTCGATGCTTATACCGAAGAAAAAGTGGAAGACGATACAAGAGTTGTACTAAAACTCAATCCAGCACTAAGTCCGATTAAGGCGGCAATTATGCCATTGCAGAAAAACAAACCAGAAATTGTAGCACTTGCAAAAAAGATTTTTTCAGATCTTAAAAAAGAGCGTATGTGTGAATACGACGAAACAGGATCAATAGGAAAAAGGTATCGTAGACAAGACGAAATAGGTACACCATATTGCATTACCGTTGATTTTGATTCTCTGGAAGATAATAGCGTTACTGTTCGAGACAGAGATTCTATGAAACAAGAACGAGTTGCAATACAAAATTTAGAGGAATTTTTACATAAAAATATTTAAATATGTTTCATGATTACACATTAGAAAACGGCGCGCGAATTGTGTTAATACCACAAGACAATACCGCGTCTATTACAACACTGGTAATGTATCCGGTTGGTTCACGTTTTGAATCAGAAAAATTACAAGGGGTTTCTCACTATATAGAACACCTCATGTTCAAAGGAACGAAAAAAAGAAAAAACACCCTTATTTTAACCAGAGAAATAGATAGGCTTGGTGCACAATACAATGCATTTACTGGCAAAGAATATACTGGCTATTATATTAAGGCAGATGCAGGGTTTTCCAATATTGCAAGCGATATTTTATCCGACATGTTGTTTGAATCAGTGTTTGACTCAAAAGAAATGGAAAGAGAAAAAGGGCCGGTAATAGAAGAAATAAAAATGTATCGAGATAATCCAATCATGAATATAGATAATATTTTTGAGGATTTACTGTATGAGGGTTGTCCGCTTGGCAGAGACATTGCCGGAACACCAAAACATGTACAATCATATAAGCGAGCAGATGTCTTGAAATATCGCAATAAGTATTATGACCCGAGTAATATGACTGTGGTAGTAGCCGGAGCAGTTAATGATGAAGTAAAAAAGCAAACAGATACGTATTTTGGTGCAAAAAAGAGTAAAATTAAGGCGTCAAAAACGTACAAACCATCTTCTTTTGGTTCATCAGTAAAAAAAGACAGATTTGTTTTGCAAAAAAAAGAAACCGACCAAGCACAACTTATGCTGGGGTTTCCTGGGTTTTCGTATGGCGCAAAAGAAAATTATGCCACGGCAGTATTGCATACCATTTTTGGTGGCTCAATGAGTTCTCGACTATTTATTCAAATTAGAGAAAGAAAGGGGTTGGCGTATATGATTCGTTCTGGTGTAGAACATTTTCATGATACTGGATATTTTTATGTTCGCGCTGGACTTGATCCAAAAAATATTAACAAAGCCATTACTATTGTTCAAAAAGAAATAGCAAAAGTTGTAGAAAAAGGCGTGTCGAGCAGAGAATTGGCTGATGCCAAAACACATATTCGAGGTGGGTTTACGCTGTCTTTGGAAGACTCTAGTGTTGTTGCAAATTGGTATGCAAGAGAATCTATTTTTTCTAGTAAAATAGAAACGCCACAAGACTATATAGAAAAAATAGAAGCGGTAACCCAAGAGGACGTGCAGCGTGTTGCACAAAAGATTTTCAAGACATCGCAAATGCGTCTTGCGATTATAGGTAATGTAGAAGAAAAAAAGGTCGTTTTTTAGATTATTTAGTTGTATAAATCTATGACATTTATTTTTGCGAACTGGAAAATGTATCTCAATAATGAAGAGTCTTTGGCGCTGGCAAAAGATCTTTCAGTCCAAGATCTAGGGAGTAATGCACTTACGTGCGCGGTGTTTCCAACGATGTTAAGTGTGGCTGGTGTTGCGAGTGTGTTAAAAAACAATCCTATTGCAATTGGTGCACAACATGTTGCCTGGGCACCAAAAGGAGCATACACCGGCGCGGTTTCGGCGCAACTTTGTAAAGATATTGGTTGTACATATGCGCTAATTGGCCACTCAGAAAGACGACATATTTTTGGTGAAAAAACTGAAGACGTTAGAAAAAGAATCGCAGCATGTATTCAGGCTGATATAACACCAGTACTCTGTATTGGAGAGACACGAGAAGACAAGGAGCAGGGTACGCAAAGAGCTGTACTGGAAACACAAATATCGGGCGCATTAGAAGGTGTTGACGTGGATAAAAGTGGGCTTATGATAGCATACGAACCAGTTTGGGCCATTTCAGGAAGCGGTAATGGGGACCATTGTGACCCAACCTATGCCCAAGACATCCATATGTGGATTAGGAATGAAATTTCGTCCTTTACTAGCGAACCTGTGCCAATACTCTACGGGGGTAGCGTAAACCAGGAAAATGTGGTATCATATACCTCACAAAAAGACATAGATGGTGTCCTTGTTGGGAGCGCTTCAATAAAGAGTAATTCGTTTCTAACCATGCGAGATGCGGTGGCATCTTCCTTATAAGATATACGTATGTTTAATATTATCCCTTTTTTACTCGTTGTTATCCCGCTTGTGTTGGCGATAGTTATTGTTGTACGTAAATTTCCACAACTTGTCTTGTTGGATGTAGAGAGTCTTCCTGAAGTAAAAGAAGGAAAGAGAAAAGAGACGTATTTACGCAAAAGAGCTGGAATTAAGACACAAAAACAAAAAAAAGAACGTAAGGAGGTTGTGACAAAGGCAATGTTATTATTTGAAAAAGCACAAGATGTTTTTCGGGGTTTTGTCGGTAGTGTGCAAAAACAATTAGTAAAACAAAAGGAGGAGTTAATTTCTTCACAAAAAAAACCAGTAAAGGTGGTGCCAAAAACAAAAGAAGAGAAGCAAACTGTTTCTGGGGTGATAGATCGTGCGCATGCGGCATTTGGTGAGGGAAAAATTGACCAAGCTGAGGAGTTATTTATTTCAGCAATTCGCCAGGATAATAAAAATATTGATGGGTATAAAGGGTTAGTTGAAGTGTACATTAAGCAAGAGCAGTGGCAAGAGGCTGGACAGACATGTAAATTTCTCATTAAGCTGTCACCCAAGGGTGTGCATTATGTGAAATTAGCAAAAATAGAAGAGCATGTTGGGAATGAGAATAAAGCTATCATGCTGTACAAAAAAGCAGTGAAAAAAACACCAAATCGAGCAGGGTGGCACAGTCACTTAGCGAGGCTGCTCGAGAAAACAGGCAACCTTGAGGCGGCACTTGCGTCAGCGCAGGAAGCATTAGCATTGGAACCAGAGAATCCAAGATTTCTTGACAATGTTATAGAATTTGCTATAATAGTGAACAATAAAAAATTAGCACAAGAAATGTTGCGTAGAATACGAAAGGTGAATCCAGAGAATGATAAAATTCCACGTTGGAGAGAAAGAGTTCAGCAGATAAAAAAGAAATAGATATGCCATCTTAGCTCAGTTGGTAGAGCAACGGTTTTGTAAACCGTAGGTCGCGAGTTCGAGCCTCGCAGATGGCTCAACTATAGCATGTGACTGCTATGGAAATGGGTCGGTACCGAAGCGGTCAAACGGGGCAGACTGTAAATCTGCTGGCATTCGCCTTCGTGGGTTCGAATCCCCCCCGGCCCACAAACAAATCTTCTTTGTAGAAGATTTTTTGTTTTAAAAAAGGTATAAAAAACAAAAACCTGCCGCACAAAGGCACGGACGGGTTTGGTTTGAAATGGCGGGGCACGGTGGGTAGATAGCGCGATGCTGCCAAATCAATACTCCAGTAGTTTGGTATAATAGAGTATTTTCAAACTACTAAATGTAAAAAACAAGATATCCTAGTAAAAAAAGTTAAGAACAGCTTGTTTTGGTTGGAGGCAAAAGGGTGCAGTATATTAGCTTGACATAAGTCATAAAACATGTTAAGGTGGACATGCTCATTTCGAGCTAATTAAACTCATGAAAGGAAAAAAAAATGAGTAAAACATTTAGCGTTCTGTTAGGATCCTATATTGCAATGTTGATTTTGGGAGTGTATTTCTACACCCCAACAATCAGACTGGATTTTGCGGATTTTTGGATCATTTCACTTTTACCTATACTATTGATCGGAGCTGTGTTTCTCCTTTCTCAGCCAGAGGACTTTATTGACGAAATCAAGTTAAACCACCCAATGTGTTTAGGTTTGTTTAGGGTTCTACTTGTATCCTTATTGGCTCTTGTGTGTATAGCAATTCTCACCTCTTGGGGGCTTTTCAGATCCTCAGCGTACAAAAATTTGATAACGGTTCAAGAAAGTGTTTTTTCTTCCGACCATACTGAAGTTGATCCTAATCAGATTCGTATTGTTGACCAAGATGTGGCTTTGCGCCTTGGGGAGAAAAAAATCGGTGAAGATTCTGCGCTGGGCAGTAGAGCCCAAGTTGGTCAATTCACTATCCAAACAATTGGTGGAAAACTTTATTGGGTTGCTCCAATTGTCCATTCTGGTTTTTTCAAGTGGTGGAAATATTCATCAGAAGGAACTCCTGGATACGTAAAAGTATCTGCAACTGATGAGCGAGACGTGTCCCTTGTTTCTGGTTTGCATATTCGTTATCAACCAGAGAGCTTCTATGGGCAAAATCTTGAGAGACATATATATTTCAATGGCTTTATTACCCGTGGTGTGTCCGACTACACCTTTGAGGTGGATGACGCAGGTAAACCATATTGGGTGGGGACGATTTACAGGAAAGCCGTTGGATTTTTTGGTAAGGATGCGACAGGTGTTGTGGTGGTAGATGCTCAGTCTGGAGAGGTGTTAGAGTATGCTATTGAAAAAGCACCTTCATGGATTGACCGTATCCAACCTGAAGAATTTGTCGCTCAGCAACTCACCGATTGGGGTGAATTTGTTCATGGTTGGCTCAACCCTTCCAATGAGGATAGACTCAAGGTAACCCCTGGAATCTCACTTGTTTATGGTGGTGGCCAATCTTATTGGTATACCGGTCTGACATCTTATGGTGCCGATGAATCGACCGTTGGTTTTGTTCTGGTAAACACAAGGACAAAAGAATCTAAGATGTATAAGCAAGGCGGTGCAACAGAACTTGCTGCCATGAGGTCGGCAGAAGGGAGAGTTCAGGAGAAAGGATACAATTCAAGTTTTCCAGTCCTGTATAATGTGTCGGGTGCTCCAACTTATGTGATGTCCCTTAAAGACAAAGGGGGTCTTGTGAAAGCCGTAGCTTTTGTCTCTGTAGAGGATTATTCCTTGGTTGGAGTGGGTGAGACAACTGAACGAGCGCTTCGAAATTATCATGCTAGGCTCGCAAGAACAGGCACTGCAAAGCTCGGCACATCAGCAAGTAGTAAGTCTATTTCTGGTAAATTGAGTCGTATAGGGTATGATGCTCAATATGAGGTGTACATTTTTACAATCGAGCAGAGTCATCTGATGTTTTTTGGAGGCCCAGACCTGTCAAGAGAGTTTGC
>Ga0163108_10000298_pt1 | contig 37060 bp, 42 predicted proteins | sample Fk1155metaG_FD_109644 | JGI IMG/M metagenome (GOLD analysis project Ga0163108, IMG submission 109644) | Marine microbial communities from the Central Pacific Ocean - Fk160115 155m metaG | ecosystem: Environmental > Aquatic > Marine > Oceanic > Photic zone | place: The Central Pacific Ocean...
CACAACCAAACAATTAAAATTTATTCAACTAAGAAAACAAGTTCTTGAGTATCTAAATTAACGCCCGCATCTGTTCTTGCCTTTGCTATTTCTGGATCCTGCATAGCTTCTTGCATTTTCTCCATAGATTCTAATTCTAAAACTTGGTAAACTTTGTTTTCATTATCTTTGGGATGACCATATGCTAGAACTTTGATTCCATACTTTTCTCTTGCAGCATCTGCACTTAAGAAAAGTTGTTTCCATTTTTCATAACCCTCGTTAATTTCTACATTCATAATTATTTTCATAAAATTTCCTTTTTAATTAGTTTAATTGTTAATTAGCTATTTCTTAAATAAACGATAACACAATAAGAAATTTTGTAAACGTAGTGTTGCGTATGTTTCGCGCAAATAACTAAATTATTCATAATTTAGGAGTTTGATTGGAGCGGGCGAAGAGATTCGAACCCTCGACTTCAACCTTGGCAAGGTTGCCGAGTACCGATGAGCTTTGCCTTTTCTTAAAGAAACAATACCATTTTTCGTTGAGAAAATGAATCAATATTAATCGCAAAGGAGACGGGAGGGAGACGCGAAAAAACACCTTCACACATCGTCGAGATTGAATCTTTATTTTGTTTTTGATGCATGTGATTCATGATCAACGTACAACGCTCTCTACGTTGAGATATGAGAATCCTCGAAGGGGTTTTAAAACGATTTTAGGTAAATATTTCACAAATTTGTAGATATTAATTTGAATTTTATTTGTCATAATGCTACTAATATTTAAATGTATAAAATTAAAGACAATTTTATTAAGCTTCTTTTTTTGTTATCTGCTTTGATATTAACTACAAGTTGTATGACAACTTCAACACCTCTATCAGACAAAAATTCACAATTAACACAAGGTAATGTTCAAATGAATTTGATAGTTGGAGAAACAACCAAAGCTCAAGTAATAGAAAATTTTGGATCACCAAATATTACTACGCGTGATGGAAGTGGAAAAGAAGTTTGGACTTATCAACGTGCTGCACAAGTATCTCAATCATCTTCAAAATCTGGGTATTGGAATATTATTATTGCAGGGCAGTCAGGTGCCGCGTCAGGTTTTGAAAGTTCTTCAAAAATGATAACTCTGATTATTAAGTTTGATGAAAATGATATTGTTTATGATTTTAAAAGTAGGGAGTCTAGTTTTTAGAAAATTACATGAAAATTAAAATTGTTTCAACGTTCTTAACTTTGTTTTTTATTTTTGGTTGTGCTAGTACTAATCAACCAACGCTCACTCCTTTAGAGATACAAACGTTACAAACACGAGAATACGATCAGAGCAAAGAAATAGTTTTTCCAAGTGTTATTTCTGTTTTATCCGATATTGGTTACACAATCACAAGTGCTGATTTAGTAACAGGCTTAATTACAGCTGAGAGCTTAGCAGAAAGTGATGCTGCGACTAAGTTTTGGTTAGGAATTTCAAATGTTTCACAAACCAAAGCAAATGCATTTGTTGAAGAAATTGGAGAGATAACAAAAGTAAGACTAAATTTTGTTGTAACAAACGATAAATCATATGGTTATGGTCAAACTGATAGATCTGATGTTCAAGTATTAGATGCTACTGCTTATCAAAATGCTTTTGAAAAAATAGAAAATGCTATTTTTGTACGAGATACAGATTAGAATATAATTTTTGAAAACTAGTAACTGTTTTTTTATTCGAAAATAATTTAATACCTTGTTTAATCCTTAAAGTTTAAGTAGACGGGAGGGAGACGCGAAGACTTTCAACCTCACTCAATGATTCAAAAAACAAGAGAAAACATGGAGCGGGCGAAGGGATTCGAACCCTCGACTTCAACCTTGGCAAGATTGCGCTCTACCCCTGAGCTACGCCCGCAATAGATTTTTCTAGTACCATGATATATTAGGAAAGTATAATAAAAAATATACAAGCAATGTTAAGTTTAAAAAATTTTATTGATATGTTAAAAGCGAAAAAATATGAATTTGAAATACATGAACATGAACCGCTTTTCACAGTAGATGAGTCTAATAAATTAAGAGGAAAAATAAAAGGGTCTCATAGTAAAAATTTATTTATAAAAAATAAAAAAAATAATTTTTTTTTAATATCATGTGAAGAATACGAAGAAATCAACTTAAAAAAAATTTCTAAGTCACTTAACTTTGGTAATATTTCATTTGCGAGAGAACAATATCTTTTTAATATTTTAGGAATTAGGCCTGGATCTGTTTCACCTTTTGCTCTTTTAAATGATAAAAATAATGTAGTTAGTTTTTATTTAGAAAAAAAACTTCATGATAGTGAATTCTTAAACTTTCATCCACTTATTAATAATGCAACAGTAACTATGGTCACTAATAATTTTATCGAATTTATGATTGAAAATGAAAAAAAAATACATATTTTTTCTTCTACAGAGGGTATAATTTTAAAAACATATGAATAATAACAATATAATTGATGTCAGCGAAAATGATTTTGAAAGCGCGGTTTTAGAAGAAAGTAATAATAAACTTATAATCGTAGACTTTTGGGCCCCATGGTGTGGGCCTTGTAAACAGCTAACACCAATATTAGAAAAGATCATTTCTAAATCACCAGATAAAATTATACTTGCCAAAATAAATATTGATGAAAATCAGCAAATAGCTTCGCAACTTAGAATTCAATCAATACCAGCGGTATTTGCTTTTAAAGATAAGCAATTAGTTGACGCATTTCAGGGCGTAATTTCTGAAACTGATATAATTAAATTTCTAGAAAAAGCACTTGGTGAAAAATTAAACAACAATTTTAATGATTTCTATGAAGAAATAGAGGCACTTATATCAATTAAAAATTATACTCTTGCAATAAATAAACTGGAAGATTTTATTTCCGATAATTCAAAAGAAGCTAAAGCAATATGTTTTTATGCTGAATCATTAATTGGAATAGGTGAAACTAAACAAGTAAAAGATTTATTAAGTTCATTAGACGATGAATTATTAAAAAATGATAGTATAAAAAATATTTATAAACGATTAAAATTAATTGAAAGTAAAAATGAAGGACCTTCAATTGATGAACTTGAGAAACAACTTTCTAAATCACCTAATGATTTAGAAATAGTTTTTAAAATTGTTGATACACATTTTGCCAACAATAGTTTTGATAATGCTTTTGACATTTTATTAAAACATTTCCCAAAAAATAAAGAAAAAGTTAAATCAAAAATCCTCAGTTTTTTTGATGTTTTAGGCACAAAACATGAGTCTGTAGTTTTATATAGAAAAAAACTTTCTAGTATTATGTTCTCTTAAAGATGAAGTTTCCTGTTTTTCCCTTAAATGGTGCCATTTTATTTCCTGGAACAAACCTGCCATTAAATATTTTTGAAAAAAGATACATTGAGATGGTTGATTATGCTCTTTTGAACAATCGCCTTATAGGAATGATACAAAAAAAAGAAAATAATGATTTTTATAATATTGGTTGCCTTGGAAAAATTACAAGTTTCTCAGAAACAGAAGATGGTAAGTATCAAATTAATTTAGAAGGGTTAAATCGTTTTTTGTTAAAAAAAATAGTCAAGTCGAAAAATAATTTCATTGTTATTGATGGTGAAATTCTTAAATCAAATGAAAATATGGCGGGGAGGAACAATTTAAATCAAAAACTTTTATTTAATTTTAAAAAATTTCTTAAAATAAAAAATATTAATTTTAATTCTTCTGAATTTGAAAATTTAGATGCCTCAAGTCTTGCAAAAATTATTTGTATTATTTCCCCCTTAGACCACCTTATAAAACAAATGCTTCTAGAGTTTGATAGTGATTATGAGCTTTGTAAAAATCTTCTTTCAGTCTTAGAAATTGAAATGAAAGATAATGTAGATAATATAAAAATCAATTAAAACCCCATAGCAAACTTTGTTATTTTGTCTTTTATAGAAATGTTATTTTCAATAATTTTAAAACCAATATTGCTTAACATTCTAATATAAAAATTATTATTAATAAAATGAGAATTAAGCTTATCTGTAATTTGAAAGAGTTGGAATGAATTTTTATAGCTTAGGCTATTATAGTTTTTACAATAATTTTCATCACCAAAATCAAACTTATTGGTCTCACACAAATTCATAATATTTTTTACATCTTTAATTCCTAAATTCCACCCCTGACCTGCAATAGGATGGATTGAGTGCGCTGAGTCACCAACATATATTAATCGTTTATTAAAAAATTTTTCATTTATATGGGCTGATAAAGGAAAAGATTGTATAGAATTAATTTTTATTATATTTCCAATTATTTTTCCAACCTTTTCTTCAATAATGTTTGCAATAAATTTTTTATCACTACTTAATAAATGTTTTACATAACCTTCCTTATTAGACCAAATGATTGAGCTTTGATAAAAACCATTATCAGATAACATGGGTAACAGTGCAAAGGGGCCTGTTTTATAAAATATTTCATAAGCAGTTCCATTTAGAGGTTTCTCATGAAACAAATTTAAAACTAATGCCATCTCAGGGTATGTTTTTTTATAAATTTTAGTACCAATAATATTTCTAACCGTGCTATTCTTGCCATCTGCAGCAATAGTTAATTTTGCTTTTATTATTTTATCTTTCAAATAAACGTGTGAAAAATCATTAGAAGAAACAATATTATTTACCTTTGAGTTGTAATAAGTTTTAATATTTTTATTTTTGCTTAATTTGTTTCTTAAAACCTTACTAAATATTGAATTTTTAATTACATATCCCAGTAATTGATTTTTTTTAGAATTTTCAAAATAAATTTTATTTGAAGAGCCTCTATTAAAAACTTTTATTTGTTTTATTGGCTCAGAATATTTATATAGATTTTTCCACAATGATAAATTTTCCAAAAATTCTTTAGAGCCCTCAGAAACAGCCACAGTTCTTATATCTTCAGTCTTGTTTTTAGAATTATTAAAATTTTTCTTGTCCACAACCACAACATTAAAATTTAAAGATGCCAAACAATGTGCGGCAACAAGGCCAACAAGGCCGGATCCGATAATAATCACATCAGTGTGTATTTGTTTCATAATTTCCTTCGAATTACCTTATTCTATATGTATTACAAATTATATTATTATTTATGTTTAACTATGGCGGTTTCAAATTATTTTTAACCAAGTTGTTCTTTGGATTTATCCTTATTTTGTTTTCTATTTTTCTTATACTTAGTTTAATAACCTACAGTGATACTGACCCTGGTATTGGAAAATTTAATAGCCAGGCTGAAATAATAAATTTTTTTGGTTTGCCTGGGGCCACGATCTCAAGTTTCTTTTTGCTTATATTGGGTCTGTCCTCTTTTATTCTTTCATTTTTTATTTTTTATTTAGGTTGTGTTTTGTTTTTGGGCTCTAAAATTAGATTTCTTTTAATTAAATTTTTACTTATTCTCTTATCTATACCATCTTTAAACACCTCAATATTACTACTAGATATTAAGATATTTAAAACGGGTTTGCTTTCTGACTTAATTTTAGACCTATTGATTTATTATTTTCCAACAGTTCTAACTAATTCTTTTTACAGAATAACACTTGGTTTATTTTTAGTTATTGTTTCAGTTTACTTTTTAATAAGTGGTTTTTCATTAAAAATTAATTTATTAAAAAATATTTATAACAAATTTTTCAAAGTTTTTTTTGTTTTTCTTTTTAAGCCCGTTAAGTTTGTTTATTATTTTGTAGGTCAAAAAACAAAACCTAAAATAAAAAAAATAAAAATTAAGAATGAGCCCACTATAAACAAAAATAAAAGAACTTTTTATAGTTTGGGCAATGAAGATATTAAAAATGATCAAATAACAAAACATGAAAATGAATTTGTTTTTAATCTTCCAAACCCTGATTATTTAATTAAATCTAAAACAAAAAACTCTTATAAAAAAGAAATTGAAAATTTAAACAAAGCTAATTCTACAAAATTAGAAACAGTTTTGAGCGAATACGGAGTTGATGGAAAAATTACAGGCTTTGAAACCGGTCCAATAGTTACGTTATACGAATTTATTCCTAATGCAGGAATAAAAGCAAGTAAGGTAATAGGGTTATCAGATGATATTGCTAGGGCGATGTCTTCTGTTTCTGCAAGAATTTCTTCTCAACCTGGAAAGACAAGTCTTGGAATAGAGATACCTAATAGCAAAAGAGAAAATGTTATGTTTGGAGATTTAATTGGAAACCCAAGATTTGAAGAAGGTGAAAAATCTTTAACTCTAGCACTTGGGAAAAACATCTCTGGGCAAGAAGTCTATGCTGATTTAGAAAAAATGCCTCACCTTTTAATTGCTGGAACAACGGGCTCAGGAAAGTCTGTAGGAATAAATACTATAATTATGAGTCTGCTTTATAGGTTTAAACCAGATGAATGTAAATTAATTCTGATTGATCCAAAAATGTTAGAATTAAGTATTTATGAAGACATACCTCATCTTTTAACACCCGTTGTAACCAATCCCAATAAGGCTGTTTTTGCTCTTAAGTGGGTTGTTAAAGAAATGGAGAACAGGTATAAATTAATGAGCTCTCTTAATGTAAAAAACATTAACTCTTATAATGAAAAATCTAGAAAAATTTTTTCCAGCGGGAAAAAACTTTATAGAAAAGTTCAAACTGGTATTGATAGTGAAACTCGGCAGCCGATACTGGAAAAAAGAGAAATACCTCTCGAAAAATTACCTTTTATAGTTGTTGTAATTGATGAAATGGCTGATCTAATGATGGTTGCGGGAAAAGAAGTAGAAAATTTGGTTCAGAGATTAGCTCAGATGGCTAGGGCCTCTGGTATACATCTTGTTACTGCCACACAAAGACCAAGTGTAGATGTAATAACCGGAACTATTAAAGCAAATTTTCCTAGTCGCATAAGTTATAAAGTAGCAAGTAAATTTGATAGTCGAACGATATTAAATGAGATGGGGGCCGAACAACTGCTTGGAAGTGGAGATATGTTATATCTTGATAATGGAGCAAATTTAAAAAGATTACATGGTGGCTTTATTTCTGAAAATGAAATAGAAAGAGTTGTTAATTTTATAAAAGATCAAGCAAGATTTGATCAAAATAATGAAATAAAAATAGAAGAAAGCTCAACTGAAAACTCAATGGCTTTTAAGTTCGACGATGGAGAAGTTGACTCATTGTATTCAAAAGCTGTAGATTTAATAGTTGATCAGCAAAAAGTATCAACAAGCTATATTCAAAGGTATCTTCAAATTGGATATAACAGGGCCGCTAGAATTGTTGAAAAAATGGAGGAAGACGGAATAATATCGGAGGCAAATAATGCTGGTAAAAGGCAAGTGCTTAGAAAAAATTAGGTATTATTTAATTTTTTTATTTTGTATTTTAGTTTTTAAAAACATTTCTGCACAAAACATTACAGATGAATTAAATAATTATAATAATGAATTAAAAAATTCATCAATATCTTTTATACAGTCAGATGGTGTAACTGTAGAAGAAGGCAAAATTTATATTGGGGAAGAAAGAATTAGGGTAGATTATTTTTTACCCAATAAGATTACAATTATTTTATCAAAAACTAAAGGAATGTATTTAAACCACTATCTAGAAGAGGCCCAATACTTTAAAACTGGAAAGAGTTTCGTTAAGTTTTTTTTTGAAATATTTTCTGAAACTAATTTTTTTAAAAATGCTGATTTAATTGAAATAAAGAATAGCATAAATATATCTAAAAAAGTAATTTTAGATGACAAAACTTATAGCATAATAGTAGTATACGAAAATAACCCAATAAAAATAAGAAAAATATATATAGATGGTGATGAGGTCGAGTATGAGATGGGCTTCTTTGAGTTTAATAAAAGCGAGATTTACAATAAAAAATTTTATTCACTTGTAAACCCATATCTGAGCAACTAGCTTGAAAGAAAAAATTTATCGCCTCTTGAAAAAACTTGTGTCTTACTTTCAATTTGTAAAAGTTTTTTTCTAATTCTAGTTAAATGACTTTCAATAGTTTTGGTTTCTATATTTTTTTTTAAACCTAGTATATTTTCTAAAAAATATTCCCTAGATATTGATTTGTTTTTTATTAATTCTAAAATAATGAGCCTTTCTAGATTAGTAAGAAAACAGAATTTTTCTGTATTCGTATTTGTAATTGTTTCACCAAATATTTTTAAATCATTAAAGTTCTCAATACTATTTTCAAAATAATTTTTTACCAAATATAATAATTTGTTTGCGTGAATAGGTGCTCCAACAAAATGAATATTATGGTTTTGATATTTTTCAAAATCATTAATTTTTTTCAAATAAAAAACTAAAAAGTTATTTTTATTTAAATAACCTGTTATTTCATCTTGAAAATTTTCTTTGATAAAAAGAAGTATGTTTTTATTTTTTAAATATGTATTGTTAATATTAGATCTTGAAATTATATCCACTTCAAAATCTGTTAAAAGATCTTTAACAATTTGCTCATTTACAAAACCTGGCCAAATAAATAATTTTTTCAATTTCTATTTCCAAAAAGTATTGTGCCCAATCTTATGTAGGCTGGGTTAAAATCAAGGGCCTGTTCATAATCTGAGCTCATTCCAATGCTCAGTTTGTCTAAATTAACATCTTTACTAATTTCTTTAAGAATGTTGAAGTGTTTTTTTGGGCTTTCATTAATCGGCGGTATACACATTAGTCCCTCAATATTTCTAAGCTTATAAAACTCACATAGATTATAAAAACTTCTAACGTTTTCTGGAAAAACACCACTTTTTGTTTTTTCTTTACCTGTGTTAACTTGAATAAAGAATGATTTATTTTTAATTTTTTCTTGGTGCTTAGAAAATTCTTTTAAAAGCCCCTCCCTATCCAAAGTGTGAAAAACATTAAAAAGCTTAAGAGCGTCTTTAACTTTGTTTGTTTGTAGGGGGCCTGTTAAATGAAGCTCAATATTGTTATTTTCCTTTAATAGTTCTTGAAATTTTAGCTTAGCCTCTTGGACTCTGTTTTCACCAAAGATTGAAACCCCATGAAAAATGGCCGTTTTTATATCATTTTGAGATTGGTTTTTTGATATTGCAATTATTTTTGTGTTTTTTGATTTTTTTTTTAATAAATCACTGATATTTAAGTATTTTTTATTATTAAACATTTGCTATTGTTGTATATTTACAACAGTTGGTTAAAAAACATATGTTTTTTTATGCTTTTTTTGTACTTTTTTCAAATTTTAAATAAATGTCCTTAAATATGAAGGATAAACCTTCATTAATTAATGAATATTCATTAACTCAAAAGGAGTGATTATGAAAAAAGAACTATTAATGGCTTCTGCTCTTGTTTCTACGCTAGGAGCTGCTTCAGTCGCTGAAGCGGTAACAGCAACAATGGGTGGTAGCTTAAAAATTGGTCAAGAGTTTGAAAGCCCAGAATCTGGTTCAGATACTAATAATAATAAAAGCTTATCAAACTTTTCAGTTTCTCTAAGTGAAACTACTGATGGTGGTACTACTGTATCTTCAAGCTTTATGCTTACAAACGAAGGTGGTAGTGCTCCTGATGATGACAATGCTATTAAACTTACTTTCTCTGACGGTTCTGCTCTAGAACTTTTAAATGCTGGTAACGCTGCAGGTACTCATGCTGTTTCAGTTCCTGGTGCTTCAGGTGAGCAAGGTATTTCTGCAACTACATCTATGGGTGCTCCTACTGGTACATCTTTTGGTGCTGGTGCAACTGCACTAGGTGTTGAATGGCATTCTGCTGCTGACTTTATGGCTGATGGTCTTAAAGTTTCAGCTTCTTATAGTGGAAGTAGTGGAGATGCTGCAACTGGCACTCAAGCCATGGACTCTTCATGGGGTGTTGGTGCAACTTATGTAACTACTGCTGGTGACTCAACAGTTACTATTGGTGGTGGTATTGCATCTTCAGAAACTAGATATTCTGGATCTTCACCTACTAATGATAGAAATGGTTTCAACGTTGGTATTTCAGCCGTAACTGGAGACTTAACAGTTGGTGTTGGTTATGGTGATGGTGATACTTTCTCTGACCAAGGTAACGCAACTACTAATACTGCAAACACTTCAAGTGTTCAGGTTGATGGTAGTGTTTTGACAGCTGGTGTTAAATACGTAAGTGGTGACATCACAATGGCTATTGGAGCAACTTCTGGTGAAGCAAAAGACTCTAGCACAATGGGTACAGCTGGTACTACTGACGATGCGAGTGACTCAATTGGAGCAAGCTTAACTTATGCTGTTGCTTCAGGTGTATCTGCTATATTAGGATATACTAGTGTTGATATACAAGATGAGGGTGTATCAGATACTTCTGGTGGATCTGCTTGGTACGTTGGCGCTACTATGTCATTTTAATTTTAGACTATAATTAGTCTTATTATAACGGCACTTTTTTAAGTGCCGTTTTTTTATGTTTTACTTTTTATATTCAATATAATATCTATTAATAAATGTTAAAAATTTATAAAATAGTTATGCTTTTATTTCTTTTTGTAATCTTTGGTTGCAATTCTAACTTAACCAAAGAAGAAAAAAAAGCTTTGTGGGATAAGGCTCAAACAGAAGGTGAGATTGTTCGCAGATCTGGAACTCCTTACAATATAGATACCCATAGGGAGCTTGCTCTTTCTGATGCTAAAAACAGATTGATTAGCGGAGGAGGTCTTTTTGGCAAAGACAGCCCTTTAATTTTTGGTGATAAAAAAGAAAAAGAAGAAAATAAAATTGGTTTTTCTTCTTTTGGAATGCCAGTTAACCAGTTTTTGTGGAAAGCCTCGATAGAAACAATTAACTTTATGCCACTGTCGTCAGTTGATCCCATATCTGGAACGATTATAACAGACTGGTATACTGCTGAACCAAATATAAATGAGAGATGCAAGCTTAATGTTTTTGTTAATGGTCAAGAGCTTAAGGCGGGCAACTTAAAAGTTTTATCTTTTTGCCAAGAATATAATGGTGGAACGTGGGTTAATAAATCATCGGAAGCTTCAATCAATAATAAATTAGAAAATGCAATTCTAAACAAAGCTAAAAAAATTAGACTAAGCTCTGGTTAAATTAGAGTGTCACAAAGATACAATCATAAAGTTGCTGAAAAAAAATGGCAAAAAGAGTGGATAAATAAAGATATATTTAGCTCCAAAAAAAACACAGATAAAAAAAAATATTATGTATTAGAAATGTTTCCATACCCATCTGGAAAGATTCATATGGGTCATGTTAGAAACTATACCTTGGGAGATGTTGTCGCAAGATATAAAAAAATGAAAGGATTCAATGTAATGCACCCCATGGGCTGGGATGCGTTTGGCTTACCTGCTGAAAATGCAGCAATGGTTGAGAAAAAAAGTCCAGAAGAGTGGACATACAAAAACATTAATACAATGAAAGGCCAACTAAAAAGTATGGGCTTTTCATTTGATTGGAAAAAAGAATTGGCTACCTGTCATCCAGAATATTATAAGCACGAACAAGAGTTTTTTATAGAAATGTTTAAAAATGGTTTAGCTTATAAAAAAGAATCTGAAGTTAATTGGGACCCAATAGACAAAACTGTATTAGCTAACGAACAAGTAATTGATGGACGTGGATGGAGGTCAGGTGCTTTAGTAGAAAAAAAATTCTTGTCTCAATGGTTTTTAAAAACAAGCAAATATTCTGAAGAATTATTGAAGGACCTAGATGATTTAAATGAGTGGCCAGAAAAAGTTAAAATAATGCAAAAAAACTGGATTGGAAAATCAGTTGGTACAGAAATAAAATTTGAAATAGAATCAGAGGAGTTTAAAAAAAATAAAATCACCGTTTATACAACTAGACCTGACACAATTTATGGTGCTACCTTTATTGCAATTTCTCCCCAACATCCTTTATGTAAAATTTTATCTAATAAAGAAAAAAGAATAAAAAGCTTCATAGATGACTGCAAAAAATCAAACCCGGATAAAGAAAAATTGGGCCTTAACACAAATATAAAAGTCAAACACCCTTTGATAAAAAAACAACTTCCTGTTTATATCGCTAATTTTGTTTTAATGGATTATGGGCTCGGAGCAATATTTGGATGTCCTGCACATGACCAAAGGGATCTAGATTTTGCAAATAAGTTTAATTTAGACGTAATAACTGTGGTGAAGCCTAAAAACAATGTTGAAGAAATTACCAATGAAGCTTTTACTGGTGAGGGAACGATTGTTAACTCTGATTTTTTAGATGGCCTGGAGATAGAAAGTGCAAAAATTAAAATTATAGAATTTTTAGAGGAAAAAGGTTTGGGTAGTCGAAAAACAAATTATAAACTAAGAGACTGGGGTGTTTCTAGACAAAGATATTGGGGGTGCCCTATACCTATTTTGTATAGAGAAGACGGAGAGGTTTTGCCTGTTCAAAAAAAAGACCTTCCTATAATGTTGCCAAAAAATGAAAGTAAAAACGGATATTTTAACTCTCTAAAAGATTTAAAAAGTTGGAAAACAACTGTGTGTCCAGAAACCGGCATGAGCGCAGTAAGAGAAACTGATACTTTTGATACTTTTTTTGAATCCTCTTGGTACTTTTTGAGATTTTGTAATCCCAGGCTAGACAGCCCATTGGACTCTAATGACATTAAATACTGGCTTCCTGTAGATCAATATATTGGTGGAATTGAGCATGCTATTCTACACTTGCTTTATTCACGATTTTTTACAAAAGCTTTAAGAGACTTAAATTATATAAAACTAGATGAGCCATTTAAGGGCCTGTTTACTCAAGGGATGGTAACTCACAAAACCTACAAAAATGAAAATAATGAATGGATTGAACCGAGCGATATTATTTCTAAAAACGATAAGCTTTTTGATCTAAGTGGAAATGTTGTGTCTTCTGGAAACATTGAAAAAATGAGTAAGTCAAAGAAAAATGTAATTGACCCAACTCAAATTATAAATATTTATGGGGCCGATACAGCAAGATGGTTTATGTTGTCAGACAGCCCCCCTGAAAGAGATTTAGAGTGGACAGAAACGGGAGTAGCCTCATCTTATAAGTTTATAAATAAAATATGGGAGCTTGGTGAAAAATCAAATGAATATAAATTAAGCAATAGACTAGATAAAAAATCTTATCTTGATGATTTTGATAAAATTATTAATGAAATTTCTTCAAACATAGAGAGCTTCCACTTTAATAAATCTGTTGCAAAAGTTTATGAATATGTAAATCTACTATCGGCGCTTGTGTCAAAACAAAACATTGATGAAAAAGAGTTAAAATCTGTAATAAAAAACCTATCTATTATTATTCACCCTTTTATTCCACATATTAGTGAGGAAATTTGGTATAATATGGGCGGTAAGGGGCTTTGTGCAATGGCCGCTTGGCCTAAAACAAAAAAAGATTTTGAGAAAAAAAGTTTTAAAATGCCAGTTCAAATAAATGGCAAAACAAGATCTTTGGTTGATGTTGATATAGAAGAAAAAAAAGAAGATGTTGTAAAGAAAGCCATGAATGACCCTAAAATTAAAAAATATACAGAAAATAAAGAAATTGTGAAAACAATTTATGTAAAAAATAAAATAGTAAACTTGGTTGCTAAATGATTAAAGCCCTATTTATTTTTTTATTATTTATTGTCTTAGCATCCTGTGGCAACATAGAGCTTGTTCTGGGTGAAAACAAAGACACAAACTTTCTAAAAAATAATTCTTCTATAGTTGTAAGTGGAAAAAAATATGAAAACTTTGGTCAGGAGCTTTTCGCACATTTTGGTAACAACAAAAAAGGAAAGTATATTGTGCAAACAGTTTTTTCTGAAACAAAAGAAAATATAGCAGTCAAAAAAAATCAGGTTGCAGAAAAAATAGATTATGAATTAACGGTTATTTATACAATTTATTCAAAGGACATTGGTTGTGATGTTTTCAACAAAAAAGTCGTGACTAAGTTTTCTTTTACACCAAAGTCATCTGGTTATAATTTTGGAACAGACAGATCTTTGGAGAAGCTCTACAAAACAAGTATTAAAAATAATATACAAACATTTGTTAACGCTGTTCCGAATAACAAAAGATTAAGCTGCGTTTAATGAAAATTAAACCAGAAATTTTTTTGTTAAAAAACCAGGATATTAATTATAAAAAAATACTCATTTGTGGCTTAGATGAGGCCTTTATCAGTCATATGTCTGAATATATAATTAATTATTTCATTAAAAAAAATTACTTCATAGAAAGATCTGGGCTTAAAAAAGAAGGTTTGATGGGGGACTTGTTTTCAGATAAAAAAATTTTATATGTATTAAGTGATTATTCAGAAAAAAAAGATGGTTCAGAACAGGTAAGTGAGCTTCCTGAATCTGTATTAATTTCTTCTTCGAACAACCAAAAAATAAATAAGGTTAAGGCACAATTCACAAGATCAGAAAACTGCTTAGTTCTTGAGTGTTATTCACTTAACAGAAATAGCAAAGAGACCGTTCTTAGAAAATACATTGAAACAAATAATTTAGAATTTTCAAGCGAAGTTTTTTGGTACATTCTAGAAAACCTAGACAATGAATATGTCTTGTTTATAAAAAAACTTGAGCTACTTTCACTTTTTGGTAAAAATATAAAATATATATCTGATGTTGAAAAAGCCATAGCAATTGAAAACAAAATTGATATTAATAAAATATTTTTTCAAATTTTTAAAAAAAACAATATTTTGGTCCCAATTTTTAATAGAAATATATTCTCACAAAGCGACTTATATATGCTTATAAACAACATAAAGAGCCATCTTAATATTATAAGCGGCTCTTCTAATAAACTAGAGGCTATTGAAAAGCTTCCAAAATATTTATTCAAAGAAAAAGATATTTTTTTAAAAATTTTTAACTCTTTAGATCAAAAGAAAATAAAGATGATTTATAAGAGTATTTTAAAAGCAGAGAAATTAACTAGAAAAAACTCTGATTTGTATAGCTTAATTGGATTAAGATTTTTATTAAATATAAAAAAAATAATTACTTCTTAAGCCTTTTCATTATTTCATCTAGCTGATTCAGGTCTGAATAAAATAATTTTAACGATCCACTAGAGCCGTTTTCATTAAATTCTATCTCTGTTTTTAGGCCTATTTTATCAGAAAGCTCCTTTTCCAGATCTGTTATGTTAGGATCTTTTCCTGATTGTTTTTTTCTTTTTTGTTTAAAGCCAGATGTTGATTTTTCAACATCTCTAACACTAAGTTTTTTTTTAATAATTTCTTTAGCCTTTTCAACCGCATCAGGGACGCCGATCAGCGCGCGTGCGTGGCCCATACTAATTTTTCCGTCTATAATCATTTGATGAATTTCTTGATCAAGCTCTAAAATTCTAATTAAATTAGAAATATGGCTGGGGCTTTTACCAAGCTTTTTGGAAAGCTCTTCGTTTTTTAATTTATTAGTCTGCATTAAATTTTTGTATGCCTTAGCCTCTTCAACAACATTTAAATTTTCTCTTTGAATGTTTTCTACTAACGCTAGCTCATAGACTTTTTCTTCAGAAATATTCATTATTACACAATTCACCTCATGCAATCCCGCAATCTGACATGCTCTCCACCTTCTCTCTCCAGCAACGATCTCATAAGAATCATTTGATATTTTTCTAACAACCAAGGGCTGAATTAGGCCTTGGTTTTTAATTGAGTTTGAAAGTTCTTTTATTTCTTTTTCTTCAAAGTTTTTTCTTGGTTGTTTTTTATTTGGTGAAATTTTTGAAATTTCAATCTTGTTTACATTGTTTCTATTATCTTTATTCGGGCTTAGTAGTGCTCCAAGACCCATACCTAGTTTTTTGCTTTCTTTGTTCATTTTGTTAAACCCTGTCTATTAATGATCTCCCTAGCAAGCCCTATATATGCCATAGATCCAGAACAATTAACATCATATAATATTGCCGGCTTTCCATGGCTGGGGGCCTCGGATATTTTGACATTTCTTGGAATGGTTGTCTCATAAACAATTTCACCAAAATGATCCCTAACATCTTTTTCAACTAAGGCGCTTAACGAATTTCTTTTATCAACCATTGTTAATACTATTCCCTCAACCTTAAGGTCGTTATTGAAATTTTCTTTTATTAATTGGATGGAGCTGACCAAAGAAGAAACCCCTTCTAGGGCAAAAAATTCTGATTGAAGCGGAACAATCACTGAGTTTGATGCAACCAAAGAATTGATTGTTAACAGTCCCAGCGCTGGAGGACAATCAATTAAAATATAATCGTAGTTTTCAATTTTAGACAAAATATCAAATATTACAAATTCTCTTTTTTCAATATTTGCTAGCTCAATTTCTGATGCTGCTAAATTTGTATTTGCAGCAATAATGTCTAAATTGGGAACTATTGTTTTTATAAGGGACTTTTTATCAAACTCTCTATTTACGATTAGATTATAAAGACTGGGGTTTCTGTTTTCATAAGGAATGCCCATCCCAGTACTTGCATTGCCTTGTGGGTCAGCATCAACAAGAAGAACCTTGTTATTAATTGCTGACAAAGAAGTTGCTAAATTTATTGAGGTTGTTGTCTTTCCAACACCCCCTTTTTGATTTGCAATAGATATTATTTTAGTCATTGTTTTTTTTGGTTTTTATGTTTTTTATTTGTAAAATACAACCATCCCCCAAACTTATGCTCTCAATCATTTTATATTCAAAAAAAAAATTTTTTTTTGCTATCTTTAGTTCATTATTAACATTTCTTCCTTTTAAAAAAAGTAATGTTGTTTTTTTATTAGAATGAATAAGTGAATAAGTTAATAATTTATTTAGGGGTGCTAATGCCCTTGAAACTATTATATCTTGTTTCGCCACTGAAACATTTTCAATTCTTTTGTTAATTATTTTTGCAGGTAGGGACAGTTTGCTAATAATAGATTTTACAAACTCTGCTTTTTTTCTAGAAGAGTCTACCATTAAAATGTTTTTATATCCCATAATTGATAACAAAACTCCGGGTAGGCCCGGCCCGGTTCCAAGGTCGAGTATTTTATTTTTTTTTCTCTCAATGTGTTTTGATAACTGCAAGCAATCAAGGACGTGTCTGTTCCAAATATTTTCAAGCGTTGATCTACCTATAAGGTTAGTATGTTTGTTGTGTTGAATAATATTTGATAGAAAGACCTCAATGTTGCCGGTTTGAGATTTGTTTAAATTAAAATAATTAATTATTTCTTCTTTGTTCAACTTATACCGCTTTATAGTTTTTTTGTTTTTTAATAAATCTCATAATCGCAATTATTGCGGCAGGGGTTACCCCTGATATTCTTGAGGCCGCACCTAAAGTTGGGGGTTTAATTTTAGTGAGTTTTTCTACTATTTCGTTCGATAAGCTGCCCACCTCTTTAAAATTAATAACTTTGGGTATTTTCATCCCCTCTTCTTTTTTAAAATCTTCTATATCAACCCTTTGTCTCTCAAGGTATGAAGAATATATAGACTCAATTTCAATTTGTTCTTTAACATCGGCTTTCAAAACAATAAGCTCTGGCCATATCTTTTCTAATTTTTTAAAATTAATATTTTTGTATGACAGAAGATCAAACACAGATCGTTTTTTCCCATCTAATTTAATTCTTAAGTCTTTTTTTTGTAATTGATTTGGTGAAGCCTTTAGTGCCTTGACCAACCTAAACCCCTTCTTTATTCTATTAATTTTTTTATCAAAAATATTTTGTCGAAGCAAAGAAACACAGCCTACTTCGATTCCTAGTGGTGTAATTCTTTGATCGGCATTATCTGATCTTAATAAAAGTCGGTATTCTGATCTAGATGTAAACATTCTATAGGGTTCTTTTGTTCCTTTAGTAACCAAATCATCAATTAAAACACCAATATAACCCTCAGACCTATCTACAATAAATTCTTTTTTTCTAGTTTTTTTTAATCCTGCATTAATACCAGCTATAATCCCTTGGGCAGCTGCTTCCTCATAACCGGTTGTTCCATTTATTTGTCCTGCCAAAAAAAGATTTTTAATTTTTTTTGTTTCTAATGTGTGTGTTAATTCTCTTGGGTCAATGTAGTCATATTCAATAGCGTAGGCGTGTTGAGTAATAATCGCCTTCTCCAAACCCAAGATCGATCTAACAAACATCTCTTGAATGTTCTCGGGTAAAGATGATGATATTCCGTTGGGATAAATTAAATCACTATCAAGCCCCTCTGGTTCTAAAAATATTTGGTGGTTGTTTTTATTAGGAAACTTTATTATTTTATCCTCTATTGATGGACAATACCTAGCGCCCATAGACTTAATTGCACCAGAATACATAGGTGATAAACCAACATTGTCTGCGATTATTTTATGAGTCTTTTTGTTTGTATGAGTTATATAGCAAGAAATTTGCTGGGTGTGGATAGAGTTGTTGATAAAAGAGAAGGGTGTGGGTATTTTGTCAGGCCGCTGTTCTATTAAGTTATTGAAATTTATAGATTTTTTAAGTATTCTTGGCGGGGTTCCTGTTTTTAACCTACCTATTGAAAACTTTAGTTTTTCAATTTTTTTTGCAAGAGAAATAGATGGTTTGTCTCCAACCCTTCCTGCTTTTATGCTTTTTTTTCCCATTCTAATAACCCCCCTTAAAAAGGTTCCTGTTGTCAAAACCGCAGATAAGCAACTAATTCTTTTTCCCCCTTCTAAAACAACTTCATTGATCTGGTTGTTTAATATTCCTAAGTCCTCGACAGAGCCCTCAATTAAATCCAGGCCCTCTAATTGATTAATGGCTTGAAAAACTTCTTTTTTGTATAGCTTTCTGTCTGCTTGAGCCCTGGGACCTCTTACGGCCGCCCCTCTGCTTTCATTAAGCATTCTAAACTGGATGCCGGCCCCATCTATTGCCCTCCCCATTATTCCATCAAGCGCATCAATTTCTCTAACCAAATGACCTTTTCCAAGCCCGCCAATGGCTGGGTTGCAAGACATCTCTCCTATTTTCTCAATTTTATGAGTCACCAAGGCAACACTTACCCCCATTCTAGCCGCTGCAGCCGCAGCCTCAACACCCGCGTGCCCGCCGCCAATTACCACAACTGAATATTTTTTTATCATATTTTCACGTGAAATCATTTTCCTATACAAAAATCCTTAAATATTATACCTAATATATCTTCAATATCAAATTTTTGGTTTATTTCTAGCGATTGATTAAGAGCAAATCTATATTTATAAGCTATAATATCAAGATTTTCTGAAAAATCGATTGATCCAAGGGTTTTTAATACTTTTTTCATTATAAAAATATGTCTTTCACGTGAAAGGATTGGTTCATTTTTATTATTTTTTAATAAATTATCTTTAATTTTTTTTAACAAAAGGTGTACACCAAAACCTGAAACAGAGGAGATATTAAAAACCTCTTTTTCTTTTGTTTTCTTTCTCTTTTTGTCAGCCTTAGATCTAACAAAAATTTTATTTTGAATATATTTATATTTTTTTAACTCATTTTTTTCCAAAAAAATTAAATTTAAATCAGAGCTTAATATAACCTCATTGGTTTTTTTAATACCAAGCTCTTCAATTTTATTCTTATGCCTTCTGATTCCAGCAGTATCAATAAATGTAAATTTATAACCATCAATTTCTAATGCAGATGTAATTGCATCGGTTGTTGTTCCGGGTAGATTTGTTACTATAGAAACATTTTTTTTTGAAATATAGTTAACAAAAGAAGATTTTCCTGTATTAGGCCTGCCAATTATTGAGACATTAAACCCCTCCCTAATTGGTTTAGAAAGTTCAGATTTAACTAGTTCGTTTTTTATTTGCTTTATAATGTTCTTGTTTTGTTCTTTTATAGACCTTAAAATGTTTTTTGGTAAATCTTCATCTGAAAAATCTATTATTGCTTCTGTGTTTGCCAAAACCAGTCTGAGTTTTTCATTAATGTTTTTTGTAAATGAAGTAAGCTCACCAGTTAAGTTTTTAACAGCAAGACTTCTTTGTCTTTCAGTTTCTGAATTTATTAAATCTGCAATACTTTCTGTCTTAACTAGATCTATTTTATTGTTTAGCAAGGCTCTTTTTGTAAATTCACCTGGTTCTGCCTGTCTAGCACCCAAACCTTCTAATATTAAGGATATTTTTTTAATTACTGCCGGACTTCCATGACAATTAATTTCTAACATTTCCTGCCCTGTATAAGATTGAGGTTTTTTAAAATAAATTAAAACAATTTGGTCTATGGGTTTTTTTTTATATTTTAGTAAAAATAAATTTGTTTTGTTTGGAATTATTTTTTTTTTTGTTGGAAAAAATATTTTTATTATTTTTAAAATATTGTTACCCGAAACCCTTATTATGGCTATTGCTGATTTACCAGACGGGCTTGAAAGAGCATATATTGTTTCGTTGTATTTTGACACTTTCGGCCAAATAAACCTATTAGCCTTTTAAGTCTATAATTTCAGATAAAAGTTTTGTTTTTCTTTGTTAATTTAGCTTAATTAGCTACTTTTTGTTCCCATGCTTTGAAAAAAGTCGTTATTTGTTTTTGTGTTTTTTATTTTATCTAGTAAAAACTCCATAGCCTCTGTGGTTCCCATAGGCGCTAATATTTTTCTTAAAATAAATATTTTTCCTAGCTCATCTTTGTCTAATAATAGTTCTTCTTTTCTTGTTCCTGATTTTCCAATATCAAAAGCCGGGTATGTTCTTTTTTGACTAAGCTTTCTATCTAAAACTATTTCACTATTACCGGTGCCCTTAAATTCTTCAAAAATTACCTCGTCCATTCTGCTACCAGTATCTATAAGTGCTGTTGAAATTATTGTTAAGGAACCGCCATTTTCTACATTTCTTGCTGCACCAAAAAACCTCTTTGGTCTTTGAAGTGCATTAGCATCAACACCTCCTGTTAAAACCTTACCGCTTGATGGAACAACTGTATTATAAGCCCTTCCAAGTCTTGTTATAGAATCTAATAAAATAACAACATCGTGTTTATATTCGACCAATCTTTTAGCTTTTTCTATAACCATTTCTGCTACCTGAACGTGTCTTTGAGCCGGCTCATCAAAAGTTGAACTTATAACTTCTCCTTTAACTGATCTTTTCATATCAGTAACTTCTTCAGGTCTTTCATCAATTAATAAAACAATTAATTTTGTTTCAGGGTTATTAGAAGTAATTGCATTAGCAATTTTCTGCATAATAATAGTTTTGCCAGTAAATGGTTGTGCAACTATTAATTGTCTCTGCCCTTTTCCTAACGGAGCAATAATATCAATAATTCGTTCAGTTAAATCAGGCATTGGTTTTTCTTGTTCGAGTTTAAAACGAGATTCTGGATAAAGTGGTGTTAAATCTTCAAAATTTATCCTATGTTTTACCACATCAGTTTTTTGATCATTTATTTTATTAATTTTTGTTATAGCAAAATACCTTTCTCCATGTTTTGGGGCTCTTATTTCACCCTCAACAATATCTCCTGTTCTAAGACTAAATTTTTTAATTTGTGAGGGAGACACATAAATATCATCTGGCCCTGGTAAATAATTAGATTCTGAATATCTAAGAAAACCAAACCCATCTTGCATAATTTCTATAACACCCGAACCTGTTATAATTTCCCCATCAATCGCTATTTTTTTTAATATAGCAAACATAAGATCTTGTTTTCTTAAAGATGAAGGGTTTTCTATTTCAAGTTTAGAAGCTTCTTTTAGAAGTTCTTCAGGTTGTTTATTTTTTAAATCTTGTAAATTCATAATTAATTATTGTGGTTGAAAAGAAAAAGAAGATTTTTATTACAAAAAATGAAACCTAATGTCAAAATATATATTATTTTATATTAATTAGGTTGTATTAGTAGTTGCAATGTTATTTACATTAATTCCTTTCTTTTAGCTAATTAATAACATTTTATAAAAAAGGTATAAAATTATATTAATATCTATAAAAACCTTAATAAATAAGAAAAACTCTAAAAAACAATAAATTAAAAAAACCACAAAAAATAACAAACTGTTAATAAATAATAATAAATACTTAATAACACGCTGAGTATAGTTTTTTTTGTAAATAACTTGTTGTTAATTAAAACAAATAACAATTAATGATTTTAATAATAAATTTAAAAAAAATTAATTATGTTTATAACTAAAGCAGTTGTTAACATGCTTATAAACAAGAAATTTATATTAGCTAGCAATAGCTACTCAAGGTATAAACTATTAAAAAACGCAGGCCTAAATTTTGTAAAAATAGCGCCGCTTTGCAATGAAGAAAAAATAAAAAATCAACTAATTAAAAAAAACACAAAAAAAACAAGTCTTGCAAAGCTTTTAGCAAAAGAAAAGGCCCTAAGTGTTAGTTTAAAAAAACCAAACGAATTAGTAGTTGGTTCAGACACAATTATTTTATTTAAAAACAAAGTTATAAACAAAGCCAAAAACATAAGTGAGGCGAAAAAAAAACTTAAAAAGCTCTCCGGTAATAAACACAAAATTATCTCCGGGGTATCTGTTTGTTATATGAAAAAACAAATTTGGTCAAAACAACAGACCTCAACCATAACTATGAGAAAAATAACTGAAAAACAAATTAATGACTATTTAAAGCATGTGAGCAAAGACATTTTATTATCTGTTGGGTGTTATCAAGCAGAAAGGCTTGGTCCACAAATTATAAAATCGATAAAAGGAGATCTTTTTAATGTTTTGGGATTTCCGCTTTTTCCGTTTTTAATTTATTTGTCTGGGACTTAAAATGAAACATTATTTTGTTATTGGAAGCAACACATCAAAAAGCCTTTCCCCAACAATTTTTAATTACTGGTTTAAAAAACACAGCATTAACGCAAAATATTCTTTTGTTGAGGTTGACAAATCAAGCCTTCATAAGGTTTTGTTAAAAAAAATAAATGAAAAAAATGTTGCTGGATTTAATATAACCACACCCTTTAAAAAAGATGTACTCAAGCACCTGGACACAAGAAATATACACTCCAAAAAAATAGGTGCAGTTAATTGTGTAAAGGTTGATAAAAAAATTAGAGGCATAAATACAGACTGGATTGGTTATTTAAAATCTATTAGGGGTTTAAAAATTAATAAGTCTAAAAAAATTTTAATTTTAGGATATGGTGGGGCCGCACAGGCTATTTTTTATGGGCTTCTTTCAAGTGGTTATAAAAATGTTGATGTTTTTAATCGATCAAAAAAAATAATTAATGTTGATGGGTACAAAGCTTATACAAAAAAATACTCATCAATTGATAAACATTTAAATAAAGCGGGCCTAATAATCAACACCACACCAACAAACCCCCTTAACAAAAAACAAAAAAAAGATGTGGGCGAGGGGGTTGTAGTAAGCGACATAGTTTACACACCTAAACAAACTGTTTTTTTAAAAAGTTTTAAAAAAAACAAAAAAATATACGGTATTTCTATGTTGGTTGAGCAAGCAATTCTAAGCTTTCGTTTTTGGTTCGGTTTTAATCCAACCCTTGACGATTTGTTAATTAAAAAGCTAAATTTAAAAATAAAATGACCAAGGTGATTGGAATTACTGGTGGAATAGGCTCAGGAAAGTCAACGCTCTCAGAATACCTTAAAAAACGCGGAATCCCAGTTCATGAGTCTGATAAAGTTGTCTATAAGATGTATAAAAAACCAAAAAAAAAATTTATAGAATTTATAATAAAGCAGGGGCTTAAAGATGTTATTAAAAAAAACAAAATCAACAAAAGTCTTGTGGCAAACAAAATATTTAATGATAGAAAACTAAAGAAAAGTTTTGAAAAATATATTCATAAAGAGGTTGGGTTGCAAAGAGAAAGCTTTATAAACAAAAACAAACAAATCAAGAAAAAAACAATTTTTTTAGACATTCCTTTGTTGTTAGAAAACAAACTTGAGAAACAATTCGACATAGTTGTTTGTGTCTTATCAACAAGAGTAAACAGGACGGAAAGGATTTTAAAAAAAAAGAAATTTTCAAAAGAGGTTTTAAGTAAAATATTTAATAGTCAAACAACAGACAGGCAGAGAAGGGCGAGGTCAAATATAATAATTAATAACAATAAAACTAAAAAAGACTTTATTTGTTCCGCTCAAAAAGCTTTAATAGGTATTTTAAAATGAGAGAAATTGTAATTGATACTGAAACAACTGGATTAAGCCACAAAAACGGAGACAGGATTATTGAGGTTGGTTGTGTTGAGCTGATAAATCATATTGCTACAAAAAATTTTTTACAATTTTATTGCAATGTAGATAAAAAAATATCTGAAAGCGCCCAAAACATCACAGGCATTTCAAACAACTTTTTAAAAGACAAAAAAAAATTTAGTGAACACTACGAAAAGCTTTTAAAGTTTATTAAGAATGATCCCCTTATTATTCATAATGCAGATTTCGATGTAGGATTTTTAAACAACGAACTATCTTTATTAAATAAGCCGCCAATTACAAACCCTATTGTTGACACAGTTTCATTAGCAAGAAAGGTACTTAACACCCGTGTTGCAAACCTTGATTATTTGTGCAGGAGATTTAAGGTAGATCTATCTGAAAGAGATTTACACGGCGCCCTCCTAGATTCAAGGCTTTTGGCTGAGGTTTACCTTGAGCTCAAAGGAGGAAAGCAGTTTTCTATGAATTTATCCAAAACCAATAATAATACAAATGAAAAAAAAACAACAAAAGAAAATAATATTAAAAAAATCACAAAACTTATTCTATTAGAAAAAGATATTATTCTTCATAAAAAAATGCTTAGTGAGATAAAAAACCCTGTTTGGAAAAAATATGACTATTAAAATAATAAAAAGTAATTATATAATCTATTATGGTTTACGGAGATCTTCAGTTTTTTGATATTATTATATTTGCAGTTATAGCTGTTTTTATTATTTATCGCCTAAGAGGCGTTCTTGGCAAAAGAACCGGTTTTCAAAAAAAAACAACCCAAGTAGAGCTTGGTAAAAAAGAAACAGAAGAACCACCAAACAAACTGCCTCAACTTAAAGATAGTGAGAAAAAACTTGAGATTGTTTATAAAAAAGTTTCTTCTTTTGACCACAAAGATTTTTTAGAAGGTGCAAAAAAAGCTTTTGAAATAATAATCACATCTTTTAATAAAGGAGATAAAAACACACTAAAAAATCTTGTTTCAAAAGATGTTTACACCACTTTTGAAGGCGCAATAGATTCTGGCTCTAACAACCCAAGCTCCCAATTTTATTCTTTGGTGGTTGATGGTATTGATTATGCAAAAGTAGAGAGATCAAAAATAACAATAGCTGTAAATTTTGTAAGTGAACAAATTTTAGGCGACAATGAAGAAAAAGTTGTTAAGAACAAAGACACTTGGGTTTTTCAGAAACCAATAAACTCAAACAACTCAGCCTGGACTTTGGTTGCAACATAAAAAAGTTGAGTTATCATTTCTTAAAAAAAAGAATTAAAAAAAATGAAGGATTTTCTATAAAACCATACAGTGATAAATTAGGGTTTTTTACAATAGGCTTCGGACACCTAATTTTGCCAAATGAAAAACACTTAATAAAAAAAAAAATAAACAAAAAACAATTAGAGAAAATTTTTATAAATGATTTTAATAAAGCTTTAAATGAATTTAATCTTTACTTAAGGCCCATTACATTTAACAAAAAAGATTCAGAACTTTTAATTGAAATGATTTTTCAAATGGGAATAAGCCGTGTTCTAAAATTTAAAAAATTGTTGTACCACATGAGCAATAGAAACAAGCACTTGGTTTGTTTTGAAATGATGAAAAGCCTTTGGTATAAACAAACACCAAATAGAGTAAAAAATTTAATAATTATTTTTTTAAAAAAATGAGTGACGCTGATGATTATTTTCTAAAACAAATGAAGGGGGTTAACCCAATTAAAAAAAATAACAAAGTGGAAAAACCGAGACCAAAATCGAAAAATATTAAAAGCAACAAACTTTTTAAAAACAAACCAAACTTTATAAAAACTCCGAAAACAGAAACCGCTATAAAAAAACACGAATACAAATTAGAAAATATAAATATAAAAAAAAGTATAAAAAAAAGATCTATTAAAATAGATAAAAAAATAGATTTTCATGGAAAAACATTATTAGATTCAGAAGAGCTTTTCTCAAACACAATTATAAACTGCTACAACAAAGGACTAAGATGCTTATTGTTTATAACTGGAAAGAGACTATTTAAAACGAAAGACCTGCAAGAAAATGATAAACCTAAACTTTATCATGGTGTAATAAGGTCTGCGCTAATCACCTGGGTGGGGTCAAAAAAATTTTCACAATACATTCTTTCTTATGAGCCAGCATCTATCGAGCATGGCGGTGACGGCGCATTTTATGTTTATCTTAGAAAGAAAAAAACTAAATCTCTTCTAGTTTAAAAACTTTTTTATCAAAATAAATTAATATTTTTGAGGGTAAAAACCCACCCACTTTTTTTTCAAAAGCAATTTTTTCAAATTTGGTTCTTTTGTGATCTGCCCATAAGTTTAAATATCCCGAAAGCTCGATTGTTGTTTGGTTAACATCTTCTTTAAAAAAAGCAACCATATTATAAAGCCTTCTACCATCAACAACTAAGGACTTGTTTTCACCCATTACAATTTGTAAAAAAGAAGTAACGGGGTCTTTTACTTTGTTGATATTAAAAACATCAACTCTCAAATATTCCTCCTCAATCGGAATCTGCTCTAATGATTTGAGTTTGTTGTTTTGAAAAACCAAGCCCACCCCCCTTTTTGCTTTGCTAGTTTTCCAAAGATGAGTATATTTTGTTGGTTTTAATTGTTTATTTTCAACAACTCCCTCAGAAGAATATTCTCCCTCAAAGCTATAAAATATCGATAAAATACCCTCGCTTTTTAATTTTAAGTTGTTTCTATATTTTTTGTCACTTATCACAATTTCCCAATCTAGCTTTCCAATTTTTATCCCCTTTGATTCAACAACATATGTTTTAGAAAAGACATCTCCAAAAACTGGTGAACAAATAATTAGAAAACAAATAAAAAAACTATTTAAAACTAACTTCATACAACCTTAAACTAGATGAACTAAAGGGGACAAAAAATTCTTTAACTAATTCACTGTGATAATTCTTTGATAAATAAGAGATCTCACTTAATTCACCAATTAAATAAAAATTACTTTCTCTGTTCTCACTTAAAGCAGATGTTATTTGAAAATGATTAGTTATAGGCAGGCCCTTTTTGTGTGGCATAAATAAATTATTTGGTTTGTTTCTGAGCTCATATGAAATGTTTGAGAAAGTTATTCGATCTGAAACAACAAGATCGCTTTCATTAATTATTTCTGAGAGATTTTGAGCAAAAGTGTCCACACCCCTCACTCTATCAAAAATATTATGTTTAGAAGAGACCAAAATAGCAACAAACAAACACAGACAGACAAAATAATTAAATACAAAATTTATTTTTATAAAAATTTCTTTTTTATCATTTACCAGTTTAAACAATAAAATAAAAATAGATATTAGTGCTGGAGCAGCCCAATTGGCGTTAGCCCTCACAAGAAAGCCTTCAATCAAAACTAAAAAAATTATTGGTATAGAGAAAATTAATAAAAACCTGTTCTCAAAATTAAAACTGAAATGTTTTATTAATAAAATAAAAGAAATAAACAAAACCGGACCAACCATCAATATTTGTGCAACCAAAAACCCTAAGGGCTCATAAAAACTTAAACTTAAATTTTGTAAATTTGCATTACTAGATGTGTGAGAAAAGGTTACCCAACCATTATTAATATTCCAAAATATATTTGGTAACAAAATCAAAATTAATGACCCTAAAAAAAAACAAACACCCAATAAGTTATTCTTAAAGGCACAGCATGTTTTTTTATCAAAGATTAATAATAAAACCAAACTTAAAACAAAGTATATTGCGGCATATTTTGCAATAAAAGATAAGCCCAAAAACAAACCTAATAACAAAAAATTAATAGTTGACCTATCATTTCTTAAATCTAGAAGCTTAGTCATTGATAGTGTCCAAAACAATAACAACAAAAGGTCTGTTGAGATTAAAAAAGATGAAAAACTAACAGCAGGTATAATAAAAAAACTAATAGAACATAATAAAGAGCTGTTTTTAGAAAAAGATAAAGATAAACAGAGCCTATAAACAGAAAATAAAATAAAAAAGTAAATGATAGTCGGAAATATTTTTAATGAAAAAAACGCGTCACCAAAAAGCTTTGTATAGCCTGACAAAAACCAAGCCAAAAGCGGTGGTTTAGAAAAATAACCAAAATCAAGAAACTTTGACCAAAGCCAGTATTGGGCCTCATCGCCATATAAAGTAAATCTAGTAAAATAAATTGCAATTATTTTAAATGCAACAAGGGCCAATAGTGACAAAAGGACCAATTTATTTGTCATATAGCCTATTATATAAAATGATAGAAACCATAAGAGACGCAGTAACAATTATTTGAGAAAAAATTATATCACTAAAAAAATGACCACCAGCCATAATTCTAACAAGACCAAGAGTTATACCAAAAAACAAAGCAAAATAAAAAAAAGGTTTTTTATTTGTGATTAAATAGAAGACTATTAACATAAAACCAACTGAGGAATCCCCAGATACAAAAGAACAGTTTGATAAACAGGCGTCCCCTAATTTATACCAAGGAGTGAAAGTAGCCTCCCCCCCAAAGTTTAAAATATCATTAGGCCTTGCCCTTCCCCACATATTTTTTAACAAAACATTAACTATAAGAATCAATGTTGTTGCTCCAGAAATCCAAATAAAAAAAATTTCTCTCAAAGAAAATTTATAACCAAAAAAAATATTTTGTATTGGAATAAATAAACTTAAAAATGGCAAAACAAAAATATAAACCAACAAAGATGGAAGAATAATTTGTCTAAAAATAATAGAAAAAGTGTCATAGCTTTGAATTAAAAACTCACCATTGTTTTTATAAAATAAACCACTAAAAAAAATATCAAAATAAAAACCCAAAGTAACAAAAAAGCCAATAACCAAAAAAACAACTAAACCCTTCACAAAAAAAGAAATGTTTTTAATTTTAAAATTATTATAAGATAGTTTTGGGTATTTCTTCTCAAAGAAAAGGTTCAGAATCTTGAAAAGCATGATTGATAAAACCCCTCCTGCAATAACATCTGTGACAAAATGAGCACCAACAACCACCCTACTCAATGCTATTAAGAAGCCACATGTGTAAAAAAATATTCTTAACCCAGGTATGACAAGGCAAGCAATTAAAGTAACAGCAATTATAGTTGAAGAGTGACCAGAAGGAAAAGAATGAAATGCTGAATCGGTAGAAAAAAAATTGAATATAAAATTAGAGCTAAAATCAGTGTGATTTGGACGAGGTCTTCCAATGACATGTTTTATAATCTGAGTTGTTAGGCCAACTAAAAGCAAATAAGAAAAACAAAAAAGACTAAAATTTTTTAAATATAAAAAATTATTTAAAGATATTATTTTTGTTTTAAAGCCCAAAAATGAAAATAAAAAAATAAAAAAAATAATTGAAAAATACCAAAAAGAGTCACCAAGCCCAGTTATGCTAATAAAAAAATCTTTTAAGTGTGTGGTTCCAAAACCATAACTTAGTTTGGAAAAATAATTATAAAGACCCACATCCAGATCATGGGACAGAAATATATTTATTAATATAAGTGATAGTATTACCAGCTCTACTTGAATTTTTTTAATCACAATTAATCGTTAGGTAAGGATTAGATTAAAATCAATCTTTATAGTATAAATTTTGAGAGATCTTGGCTTTTTATTAAATCTACAAGGTTTGTTTCAACAAACTCTTTATTAATGGTTATTTTAGTGGGACCTATATCAGATGCATTAAAACTCACTTCTTCTAAAAGCTTTTCCATAACAGTATGAAGTCTTCTGGCACCAATATTTTCTACATTTTGATTTATTTCTGTGGCAAGAGAGGCAATAGAGTTAATACCACTTTTTTCAAACTCTAACTCAACCTTTTCGGTTCCAAGCAAACCCACATATTGTTTTATAAGGCTATTTTGGGTTTCGGTTAAGATAAGCTTAAAATCATCTTTAGAAAGGCTTTCAAGCTCAACTCGTATCGGCAGCCTGCCTTGAAGTTCAGGAAGCATATCAGATGGTTTAGATAAATGGAAAGCGCCTGAAGCAATAAATAGTATATAATCTGTTTTTATAACACCGTGCTTAGTTGATACCGCGGTGCCCTCAATAAGTGGTAACAAATCTCTTTGTACACCCTCTCTTGAAACATCTGCGCCACCCCTCTCGCTTCTGGAGGTTATTTTATCAATCTCATCTATAAAAACTATACCATTTTGTTCAACATTTTCTAAAGCCCTAGAGATTATCTTGTCTTGATCCAATAATTTTTCTGTTTCTTCCTGCAAAAGATAAGAATGTGAATCATTTACTGTCATTTTTTTCATTTTTTTTTGTTTTCCAAAATTTTTTCCAAAAACATCACCTAGGTTTATCATTCCCATTTGAGACCCAGGCATTCCAGGAATGTCCACATTTGGAAGATTCATTGATGGGTTTGCTGATACAGGTATTTCCACTTCTTTTTCATTTAATTCACCACTTCTAAGCTTTTGTCTAAAACTTTCTCTAGTGGATTCACTTGAGGTCTTAGCAACTAAAATATCTAAAATTTTTTCTTCTGCATTTTTTTCAGCTTTAGCCTTAACTTCTTGCCCCATTTTTTCTTTTGTTTTGTTAATACTAATTTCAACCAAATCTCTTATAATTTGTTCTACATCTCTTCCGACATAACCAACTTCAGTAAACTTTGTTGCTTCTACTTTTACAAAGGGGGCATCTGCTAATTTAGCAAGACGACGAGATATTTCGGTTTTTCCACAACCAGTTGGACCAACCATTAAAATATTTTTTGGAACTATTTCATCTCTTAAATCTTTGTCTAATTGTTTTCTTCTCCATCTGTTTCTAAGGGCAACAGAAACAGCTCTTTTTGCATTTTTTTGTCCAATAATAAATTTATCTAATTCTGAAACTGTTTCTCTTGGACTAAAACTTGATTCCATTACAATTCTATTGTTTCTGAAATTATATTATGGTTTGTGTAGATACAGATGTCAGCAGCGATATTTAGGGACTCAATTGCAATTTCTTTAGCATTCATATCGGTGTTTTTTATTAATGCTTTAGCCGCGCTATTTGCATAAGGACCACCCGATCCAATTGCTAAGATGCCGTCGTCTGATTCAATAACATCTCCGGTACCAGACAATAACAAACTTATATCTTTATTTGCCACAATCATCATTGCTTCTAACCTTCTAAGATAGCGGTCTGTTCTCCAATCTTTAGCAAGTTCAACACAGGCTCTTTTTAATTGATTTTTATATTGATCAAGCTTTGCTTCAAGTCTCTCAAATAAGGCAAAAGCATCTGCAGTAGATCCGGCAAAACCAGAGACCACAGAGTTATCCTGGCCTAATCTTCTAATTTTTTTAACATTAGACTTCATAACAGTATTACCTAAACTGGCCTGACCATCCCCTGCAATTACGACTAAGTTGTCTTTTCTAACACCTATTATTGTTGTAGATTTTATCATTTTTTAATTTCCTCAATTAAAAATGGCTACTTAATTCTTTTAATCAAGTGATTTGCCTAGAATATTTTATATATCACTGATATTAGGCAATTTTATGAGAGTGGGAAAAGTTAAAAGAAAGACCCAAGAAACTGAAATTATTTGTGAGATCAATATTGATGGCAATGGTCAAAACGAAATTTCTACAGGAATAGGTTTTTTTGATCACATGTTAGAAATATTTTCTCACCACAGCCTAATAGATGTTAAGCTAAAAGCTAAGGGGGACACTCATGTCGATCTTCACCACACTGTTGAGGATACCGCATATGTTCTTGCTCAAGCTATTATAAAATCAATTGGAGATAAAAGAGGGATCAACAGATATGGTTTTTTCTACATAACTATGGATGAAAGCTTATCACGTACTGTTATAGATTTTTCTGGAAGGCCTGAGTTAGTGTGGAAAGTAAGCTTGGGTTTAGAAAAAATTGGCGAAATGGATACTGAGTTATTTTATGAGTTTTTTAAAGCCTTTACCAATGAATCAAAATGCAATCTTCATATTGAAAATCTTTATGGAGACAATAACCACCACATAATTGAGTCCTGCTTTAAATCTTTTGCAAGAAGCGTAAGAAGCGCCCTAACAATTGATAACAGAACAAAAGATATAATACCCTCATCTAAAGGATTATTATAAAAGAATGAAAAAAAATATAACCATATTAGATTATGGTTCTGGAAATATTTTATCAGCCATGCAGTCATTTGCTAAAGTTATAAAAAATAATGACCTTGATGCAGACATAAGCATATCTGGAAATCCTAAATCAATAAAAAACTCTTCCCATCTAGTTATGCCTGGTCAAGGAGCCTTTGAAACGTGCATAATGGGTCTTAAAAATATTCCAGGAATGATAGAGGAGCTTAATAAATATGCATTAGAACAAAAAAAACCATTTTTTGGAATATGTGTAGGCATGCAACTTCTTGCAAATAATAGTGAAGAAAATGGAAATCATGAAGGTCTTGGTTGGGTTGATGGCACAATTAGAAAATTGCCATCAAAAAATATAAAAATGCCTCATATGGGGTGGAATTCAATAAAGATATTAAAAAATAATTTTAAAATAACCCCAAAAGAAACTGACTATTATTTTGTTCATAGTTACTATTTTGATTGCAAGAACAAAGAAAATATTTTAGCAGAAACAAATTATGGACTAAATTTTCCTTCAATTATTTGTAAAGAAAATATATATGGTTTTCAGTTTCATCCTGAAAAAAGTTCAGATCAGGGCTTAGATATAATAAAAAATTTTTTAAAATTATGAAAACTCTTGTTAAAGAAAATATTACTATAACCATAGAAACTTTAAAAGAAATTTCAAGCACAGATTTAGCAGATCTTTGCGCGGTTACTGAACAAGCAATTAAGGCCGGAGGAGGCTTTGGTTGGTTATCAATACCACCAAGAGAAAGTTTGAAAAAGTATTGGAATGGTTTGGTGTTGATTAAAACAAACATACTAATTGTTGGTAGACTTAATGGAAGTATAGCCGGCTCTCTACAAATTTCATTTAATCCACCTAACAACGAGGCACAAAAAAATATTTCTAAAATACAATCTCATTTTGTTGCCCCTTGGGCAAGGGGGTATGGTTTAGCCAAAGCCATGATTGACAAAGCAATAAAGATTTCAAGAGAAAATAATAAAAAAAGTATCCAGCTTGATATTAGAGAAACGCAGTCAGCTGCTATCAAGCTTTTTGAGACCAAGGGTTTTGCCAAATGGGGCGAAAATCCATCTTATGCTTTTATCAATGGAAACAGAATTAAAGGCTATTATTATTACAAAGACCTATGGTGAAAATTTTTCCGGCCATTGATCTAAAAGAAAATAAATGTGTAAGGCTTACGAAGGGCGAAGACAACACAAGTGTGGTTTTTAATACAAACCCAATTGATCAGGCAAAATATTTTGAAAACCAGGGTTGCACACGTCTACACCTTGTGGACTTAGACTCTGCGTTTGGAAGAAACAATATAAACAACTCAACAATAAAAAAAATCAGAAACTCTATTTCTATACCAATTCAGATTGGGGGAGGAATTAGATCTGAGGAAATTGCTAAAAATTATTTTGATTTAGGTGCAGATTATTTAATCATTGGATCTTATGCGGTTACTAATAGGGATGATGTTATAAATTTATCAAGTAGCTTTAGTAATAAAATTTATATAGCGATTGATGTTTTAAAAAACAAAATAATGATAAAGGGGTGGCGAGAAGAAAGTAGTTTTACTCCTGCAAAACTTTTTGAAATATATCAAAACACAAACGTAAGGGGCTACATTCTTACTGATATAGAAAAAGACGGTATGTTAACAGGGCTTAATCAAGAAATGATTATAGAAAATTTAAAGCTAACTAACAAAAAAATGATTGTTGGAGGGGGGTTGAAAGATAATTATGATTTAGAAAAATTAAAAACCATCAAATCTAATAATCTTGAAGGTGTTATAGCGGGCAAATCATTTTATGTTGGGAATATAGATTTAAAAAATGCACAAAAAATACTGGACAAAAATGCTTAAAAAAAGAATTATACCCTGTCTTGATGTTAAGGGCGGAAGAGTTGTTAAAGGAATCAATTTTGTTGATTTAGTAGATGCTGGCAATCCAGTTGATCAAGCAAAATTTTATTCAGAAAATGGTGCTGATGAAATATGTTTTTTAGATATAAGCGCATCATTAGAAAACAGAGACACCTTAATTAATATAGTTAAAAAAACTGCTGAGGAGGTGTTTATTCCTCTTACGGTAGGTGGGGGAATAAAAACAGTTGATAATATTCAAAATTTACTTAAAGCAGGCGCCGATAAGGTTTCTATTAATTCGGCTGCATTAACAGACCCAAATATAATCAAAAAATCTTCAAATTATTTTGGGAGTCAATGCATAGTTGTTGCTGTTGATGTTAAAAAAAATGGTAACAGTTGGTCTGTATATTCTCATGGTGGAACGAAAAATACCGGTATTGATGCTATAGAATGGTTAAGAAAGATTGAGGAATTAGGTGCTGGAGAGGTTTTGTTAACATCAATGGATAGAGATGGAACTAAACTAGGCTTTGATATTGATATTCTATCCGAAGCCAATAAAATATTAAGTATTCCAGTTATAGCAAGTGGAGGGGTTGGCTCTATTCATCATTTTTATGAAGGTGTAAAAGATGGTGGGGCAGACGCTTTGCTTGCAGCATCTGTCTTTCATTTTAATGAATTTAGTATAATGGATGTTAAGAATTATTTAAAAGCAAATAATATTGATGTTAGAATTTAAATGAGACACCCGCTATTAGATTTATTTTTAAAAATTGAAAAACGAAAGTCTTCAAAAGATAAAAATTCTTATACTTTAAAATTATTAAAAGGCGGTCAACAAAAAATAGCCCAAAAATTTGGAGAAGAAAGCTCAGAATTAATTATTGACTATCTTAAGGGGACAAAAAAAAGAGTAATTGAAGAGGCTTCAGATGTAATTTATCATTTGTTTGTTTTATTGGTTTCAAAAAAAATAAGTTATTCAGATATAGAAAAAGAATTGACTAAAAGAAAAAATGTACGACGAAAATAATATTTTTGCAAAAATTATAAAAGGCGAAATAACTTGTGATAAAGTTTATGAAGATGAAAATGTTTTATTTTTTAATGACATCAACCCAGTAGCAAAAATTCATGTATTAGGAATACCCAAAATACTATGCTCAGATTTTTCTGATTTTATTATAAAATGTGATCCAAAAATTGTTGCAGATTTTTTTGAAAAAACTGAATTGATTATAAATCAACTAGGCGTTAGAAATAGTGGTTATAAAATTATTTCTAATTCAGGAATAAATGGAGGCCAAGAAGTACCACATTTCCATATTCATATTTTAGCTGGTGAAAAAATAAGCTTTAAAAATTTATAATTATTTTTTAACTATAACGTAATTAATAATTTCATTTACACCTTTAACGGTTTTTGTTGCCTCAATTAACTCATCTAGCTGACTGGGTCTTTTTGTTATTCCAGCAATATAAACCTTGCCTTGAATTGTTTCAAAATTAAAAGCAATTGATCTTAGACCAAGTGTTTTTGCAGCTAAGCCCTTAACTTGCGTGGTAATCCAAACATCTTGAGCGTATTCTTTTAAAGACGCCCTGTTACCAATTTGAATTTCATTAACAACTTCATTTACGCCTTCAACCTCCCAAACCCTTCTTACAGCATCAATTCTAATTTCTTGATTATCAACAAGACCGGTTAATAAAACTCTTCCATCTAATACTGTTGTGCTGACATCAACAAACAGATTATCACTCGAGTTAATAAATTTTGCAGCAATATTAATTTTAATTGTAGCATCATCAACAACCTCACCAAGGCTTCTATCTCCCTCAGCAATTACCATTCCTGTTCCAGCACCACTTGCAAGAATGTTGGCGGGAGAACAGCCAAAAAAATTGATTGATGTAATTAATAAAAAAATTAATGTTATGTTATTTTTCATTTTGTAACTCTAATGCCTTTTTATAAACTTCTTTTTTTTCTATATTTCCAATTTTATGTACTATTTTGACGGTGTCAGTCAAAGAAAATTTTCTTAATAATTTCTTTATAATATCCTCTATTATAGGATTGATACTAATATTCTTTTGTTTTAAACTTTTGTTTCCTTCAATAACTATAACAAACTCTCCTAAGCAGTTTTTTTTATTTTTCTTAAATGTTTTAGAAACTTCTTCAGGAAAACCAACAAAGACCCTTTCATTTATTTTTGTTATTTCTTTACATATTGCCATTTTCCTTTTTTCAAGCTTGCTGCTCATTATTTCTAGAAGTAATAAAATTTTATGACTTGAAACAAAAAAAACCGATGTTATGTTTGTTTTTTTGATTAAATCAACGAATTCAATAATGCTATTTTTTGATTTAGGCAAAAAACCGTAGAATGCATATTTATCGATGGGTATTGAGGAAATTTGAAGAGCGCTTGTAATAGATGAGGCGCCAGGCACCACTGTAACATAAATATTATTTTGAATACAAAATCTTACAAGTTTATAGCCAGGATCTGAAATTAATGGAGAACCAGCATCAGAAATTAAAGAAAACACTTTGTTGTTTAATTTTTCCTTAATATCTTCAATTATATTTTGTTCATTATGATCATGTAAAGCAATTAATTTCTTTTTAATGTCAAATTTTGATAGTAGTTTAAGTGAATGTTTGGGGTTTTCACATATTATGAAATCAGTTTTTTTTAAAGTCTCTATTGCTCGAGCACTAACATCACCCATATTACCAATGGGTGTAGCAACAATATATAGGCCATTTTTCATATTAATATTTTTAAACTTTTTTATATTGTTACTG
>Ga0163108_10000299_pt1 | contig 37058 bp, 30 predicted proteins | sample Fk1155metaG_FD_109644 | JGI IMG/M metagenome (GOLD analysis project Ga0163108, IMG submission 109644) | Marine microbial communities from the Central Pacific Ocean - Fk160115 155m metaG | ecosystem: Environmental > Aquatic > Marine > Oceanic > Photic zone | place: The Central Pacific Ocean...
CCACGGATCCTTGTAACTCGGCTGCATGAACGGCCGGTCGGTGAGGTAGTTTCGCAGGTACTTGAACTGCGGCGTCACCACGGCGCGGATGCGCTCGATGGTGTAGTCGCACCGGTCGCGGGCAGCCACAACGAACTTCTGCTTGGTGTAGCCCTTGGCCAAGAAGTCCGTGCCCTCCATGTGTTTCGGGATCTCGATGCCGGCGGCGGCCAAACAGGCCGGCGCGATATCGATGCCACTAATCAAATCCTTGCGAATCTGCCCCGCTGTCACGCCCGGACCGGCCACCATCATCGGCATCTGAATGCCGCCCTCGTAAAGGAACTGCTTGTGTCGATGCAGTTTGTAGCCGTGGTCGCTGAAGCAAAAAATCAGTGTGTTTTCGTACAGTCCGTCTCGCTTGAGCGCGGCGATGATCTGCCCGATCTGCTCGTCGGTCTTCAGCAGACAATCATAGTGGTGCGAGATCTCCTCCCGCACGAGCGGGATATCTGGATAATACGGCGGCACCGGCACCTTGGCGCTGTCAATCACCTTGGGCGCGCGCCGCCCAAGCTTGCCACCGCCGAGCTGGACTTGGCCAAAGAACGGCTGTCCCTTTTTACGCCCCTTCCAGCACTTGCCTGCCACCAGTGCCGCTGGGCCCCAGCCACGTTTGCTCGGCAGGAAATCGTACATCACGTTGGTGTCGTGCTTGAAGTTGTAATCATCCTTGCCTCCCTCGTTGAATGTCCAGTAACCGGCGGCGCGAAACATTTCCGGTAGCGTTCGCACACCTTTCGGCAGGCGGATGTCATCGAACACCGGCCCCAAATTCTTTCCACGGAAGTTCGCGCGGCCGCTGCGGTGATTGTGAATTCCCAAGCTCGTCTGCATCGCCCCAACGATGATCGCCGAGCGCGTCGCCGAGCAGACACCGGCCGGTGTGTAAAATCGGTCGAACCGTATCCCGCCTGCTGCCAGCCGGTCGATGTTTGGCGTTTTGATGACTTGATCGCCGTAGCAGCCAAACCAGCCGCTGACATCCTCAAGGTAAATCCAGAGGATGTTTGGCCGCTCGCCCGCTTGCGCTTGGCCAAGTGCAAGCAGCAACCCCAGCATGGATACAATTTTTTTCACAGCGGTAGAAAATGACACGGTTAAATTGGCCGGGCAAGCAAACGCAACGCAGGGATCACCGGTAGGGAGGTTTTCATTTCGCGGCCGAACCTGGCTTGCCGCCATGACCGCGGAGGAGGGCGGCCGTTTTAGGTTTGTTCTTTGCCCAGTCCAGCGGCGTATCGCCATCGGCGTCTGTTGCATTCAGGTTTGCACCTCCATTGATCAGCAACTCTACAACACCTTCGTGCCCCTTGTAGGCGGCGCCATGCAGCGGAGTCCAGCCGTTGCCGTCTGTTGCATTCATGTCCGCGCCCTTGGTAATGAGCAGTTTGACGATTTTAACGTGGCCGTTGTAGGCGGCTCGGTACAGGGGGGTGCGTTCGAGTTCGTCCTTGACGTTCACATCCGCTCCGGCTGCCAAGTGTTGCCGGACGGCGTCGGCATCCCCATTCGAAGAGTCCACCGAGAGCGCACCCAGTTTGTTTCCAGTCTTGCCGCCGTATCTACGAAGAATCCCTGAGGATTGCTCATTTGCCATGTCCAGCGGAGTCAGCCCGGCAGTACTTTTCAAGTTCACATCTGCACCGCCGTTGATGAGTTGTTCGGCGGTTTCCGCTTGGCCTGCGCGAGCAGCGCGATGCAGCGGCGTTACACCTTCGGTGTCTAAGGCGTTTACGTTGGCGCCTTTTGTAATGAGCAACTCGGCCACGTTTCCGTGTCCATCCAACGCTGCGAAGTGAAGGGGAGTAACCCCTTCTTTGTCGCTGGCGTTCAAGTCCGCCCCTCCCTCGATGAGCAGTACTGCGGTGTCTTTACGGCCTGCTCGAGCCGTGTAATGTAATGCGGTCGAGCCCCAGTTGTTTCGGGTGTTCACGCTCGTGCCGGCGACAAGGTGCTGCCGGACAGCGTTCGTGTCGCCTTTCCACGCGGCTTGGTGAATCGAGATGCCCGGTGTCTCGGCGATCGGTTCGGCTGGAGATACCTCCGGTGATTGACGTGACTGCGGGGTGGCGCATCCCGTAAAAAGACAAGCTACGACTACTGCGATGGAAAGTTGTTTCATTTTTTGCGTTGCCGTTTGAGGGTGATTTTCGATTCACCGCCCGTGAACCCAAGACTCAAGACGATTTCGGCACGGCGCACCCTGTCCTTGGCCAAGCCGCTTGTCAATATGCCGAACACAATCATTCGTTGCCGTCGGGACGAGTCACGCGACGATCTCTTGGCCAAGGTTGTCTCGCGCCGCTGAGTGTGCTTTGATTTTGGCCATGAAGAATGTGGTATTCACATTGATTTTGGTTGTGGCACAGGCGGGTTGTGGCGGGGGAGGGAACATCACCGTGTCGACCGCTAAGAACCCCGATCCACCCAATGCCGTCGCACCGGCTGAGCCCAAGCCGCAGCAGCCTGGCCACGCTAACCCAGAACTGCCGGACGGGGCTGTTCAGCTGGTACAGCACGAACCGATCATGAAACCAACCCAAGTCTCCGAGGCTAAAATCGTCAAGACCGACGCCGAGTGGCGGGCCATGCTAACGCCCGAGGAATACCGTATCCTCCGGCGAAAGGGCACCGAGCGGGCGTTCACAGGCAAGTTCGATCATCATTTCAAGGACGGCACCTACACCTGTAAGGGCTGCGGTACGCCACTATTTCTTTCCGACAAAAAGTATAACTCAGGCTGCGGTTGGCCTGCTTTTTACCAGTCGATCAACGGCACCATCGATGAAACGCGCGATACAAGCCATGGCATGATTCGAGTCGAGATCACCTGCAAAAAATGCGGCGGCCATCTCGGCCACATTTTCGATGACGGCCCCAATCCGAGCGGCGTACGTTACTGCGTCAACTCCGCCTCTATGGATTTCATCCCCGCCGCAGGCAAGGTTGAAAAACGCCAGTGACGACTCCGTTGGTATCGGTGGTGCTGCCGGTGCGTGACGCTGAGGCGACGGTTGGGCGGGCGGCGCGTTCCATCCTTGATTCCATAGTCCAAGAAATCGAACTCATCGTCATCGATGACGGCTCCACTGACGGCAGCCCGGAAATAGTTCGACAAATCAACGATCCCCGACTCCGTCTAGTTCAGCAGGATGCGCTTGGCGTCTGCGCGGCGGCTAACTGTGGCACGCTCGAGGCGCGTGCGCCCGTGATTGCGCGAATGGATGCTGATGATTATTGCCATCCGACTCGAATTGGAAAACAACTTTCTTTGCTCCACAACTCAGGCGCAGACATGGTCGGTTGCCAAGTTCGAGTAGTCGATGCGTTTGGTCAAGCGGTCGAGTCGATGCAACGCTACGAGCAGTGGAGCAATTCGCTGACCGAGGCAAGTAGGATAGCCGCCATGCGGTTTGTTGAGATGCCGATCGTTAACCCGACGCTCATGGCCAAGAGGGAGGTGTTCGAGCTGGGTTTTCGCAAAGGATCTTGGCCGGAGGATTATGACCTCTGTCTCCGTGCACTTGGTCAAGGATGTACAGCAACCAAGGTGTCAGAGGTGTTGTTCGACTGGATCGACTCTGACGCCCGGTTGACCCGCACCGACAAGTGTTACGCACCCGAGGCTTTCGATCGATGCCGCCGGACGTATCTTCTCGACGGACCACTTGCCGGCAAAACTACCGTTGACCTTTGGGGCGCGGGCCAGGGTGGCAAGCCGTGGCTGCGCTGGCTGCAGGCGGAGGGATTTACCGTGCGCCGCATCGTTGAAGTATCCCCCAAAAAAATCGGTACGAACATTCACGGCGTTCCGGTTATCGCCGACACCGAACTCCCCCCACCGGACGGTACTGCGCTGATCATTGCTGTGGGGGCCGTCGGCGCCCGCGAACTCATCGAGACAGACTTGGTGAAAAAGGGTTACCTTCCGGGTAAGGACGCTTGGTTTGTTTGTTGATTACTGTCCTAACGGGATACCCTGGTCGATAAGCATTACGGGGATGTCCTGGCGGATGGGGAACAGGATATTGCCGTCCTCGCGGATCAGGCCGCCGTCGATCGATTCGGTGACCTTTTCATCGACACGATCGACCAGAGTGCCGGCTTGAATACGTTGGTTGAGGTCGTCGATCAATTCCGTGCCGGCCTTGGCTAAGGGCTGGTGCGTCTCGGGGCAGCACATGATTTCGAGCAGTTTTTCGTCCATAACAGTGATTAGTTTTCGAGCGCTTTCTGTGCGTCGGCGTAAACGGCTTTAATCGGAACGCGCGCTTTGTCGGCAATTTCGCGGCACGATTCGTACTCAGGCGCGGCTTGCACCACCTCGCCGTTGAGGCGGCCCAACTTGACCCGCACTTGGCCAAGCGGCGTCTCGACGGTCGCAACTTCGCGATGGAGTTTGCGGCGGTCGGCGATGTGGCGGCGGACGCCCAGCGCGGTGGTTTCGCGCAGGATCATTTCGCTGAATCTGTCCGCATCCGCATCGGCGCAGAGCACGGTGAGTAGCACCCCGGGCCGGTTCTTTTTCATTTGGATTGACGTGTGGAACACGTCGAGCGCGCCGCCCCCCAGTGCGGTCTCAACAAAATGACCAAGGTGCTCGGCGTTGATGTCGTCGAGGTTCGTCTCGATGACGGTGATCGTATCGCGTTCCCAGTCGAGAGGGTTGGCTTCCCTCACTGCTTCCGCTTGGCCAAGCACGGCGCGAAGAACGTTGGGCCGGGTGAGCGTGTCGCGAGTGCCCAAGCCATACCCGATCCGCTCCGGCGTCACACCGCACATCAGTCCAAACGACTCGGCGAACTCGGCTAGCAACGCCGCGCCGGTGGGAGTGACGAGTTCGTGCGGTTCGTCGCACTGATTCACGGTGACACCGCGCGAGCCGAGAATTTCCAGCGTGGCGGCGGTTGGCACCGGGAAGCGGCCGTGAGCGCAGTCGACCCAGCCGCTGCCCTCCGTGATCGGCGCGGCGAGCACACGCGGTTTGCCAAGCTGCTCGATCGCAATGCAGCCGCCGACGATGTCGACGATCGAGTCCACCGCGCCAACCTCATGAAAGTGCACCTTCTCCGGCGGCATGCCGTGAACCTTGCCCTCGGCATCGGCGACACGCCGGAAGACAGCGATCGATTTTTTCTTCACCCAGTCGCTGAGCACGCTGCCGGTGATGAGAGATCGGATGTCGGCAAAAGTGCGCTTGTGGGAGCTGCCGTCGTTGGCTTCATGACCGTGTGAGTGGGAATGACCGTGCTCGTGAGAATGACCGTGGTCATCGCCTCCGCTCGGCAGCAGGTGGACGTCGAACTTGACGCCCTCGATGTTTGCCTTGGTTTTGCGGCACACGTGTAGCTGGTAGCCGTCGAGACTGAGCTTGGCCAGTTCGGTCTCGAGCGCCGTTGCATCGACGCCGAGGTCAATCATTGCGCCGAGGAACATGTCGCCGCTGATGCCGCTGAAAATATCGAGGTAAAGCGTTTTCATTCGATCACGGAAATGCCAAGCCCGTGACCGGATTAAACGCTGAAGCAGGCAAAGGGTCTACCAGTAAAACACCGGGGTGCCAGATGTGCGTTCAACCATGCCGACCAACTTACGACCTTCCATCTTGGTTTTCTGCCAGGCAACGTGGCCGTCGAGATAATTAAGGTTTCCACCGGCCGGGTATTTGCCGGAATTATCCAAGTGCGCTGTCTTGTGAATCTTGGACCATCCTCCACGAACTGAATCAAATCCATTGCTAGGTGATGAGGAGCACGTGGCATCAGCGGTCAGAATCCGGTCGGATGGAGAGGGCGTAATCGTTCCGATACCCTTCACCTTGATCGGTCGGGTTGACATCGTGTAGTTGATGTTCGTCTCCACCACGCGGGGAGCCCATGGGATGGTCAGGGCATACCCAATGACCCGGAATTGTATCTGACCAGTAAACTGCCACAACTCTTTGTCGTTCTGTTCAAGAAACGACGGACAATATAGAATGTTTCGCTGGAAACCTTGCTTTTCCATGGCCGCAACAATGTTGATCCCGGCGTCCCACGGCCAGTTGCCAGTTCTTTGGCCAAACTTGTTCCGGTTGTGCGGCAATTTGTTGTCATTTTCGTCGGCGTACATCTGCCATGCAAGCGACATTTGCTTGAGGTTGTTTAGACAGTTGATGCGCTTGGCCGATTCCTTGGCCTTGGCTAGGGCCGGCAGAAGCAGCGCAGCAAGGATGGCGATGATCGCAATGACGACCAATAATTCGATGAGGGTAAAGGCTCGAAGCCAAGCACGCCGGATAGAAAATTGGTTCTTCATCCTTACAAAAGGTTCAGTGTTTGAACGAATCTAAGTCGCCTTTCCGGAGACTTCAAATGTTTTTAGATGTGACAGGCCTACTTCAAACTTGTGTCGGAGATCGGCTTGCCGTTAGACGAAATGACGTGGATGCCGTGAGCGTTTGAGTTTGGGTGAAACAGTTCCCAAACCACTTCCTTTTCGTGGTTCACCTCGAAGATGCGCACCTTGTCTGGATTACGTTGAGCATAACTGCTGATTACGGTATTACCATTCGGCAGGCGCTGACCTCCGCACGGGTCCGCAAAACGTCCATTGACGTCTGAGTTGTCAACCCTCCAGACGACTTTGCCATCGCGATCGAACTCCACTGTCTTGTTGCCGTGCGTGAGATTGACAACCGTGTTGCCGTTGGCCACGCGAATCGCGGTGAACGGCCAATTCTCGGCAGCACGGCCGCCGAGTTCGGCGAGGTCGGTCTTTATTTCGTTCACCACCGTGCCGTCCGGCTTGTATTCCTTCACCTTGAACGCCAACAGATGTGGGACTATGTAATTCCCGTTGGCCAGCTTGCGAGCCATCCGCGTCTGCATGTGGCCGTTGTCGGTCTCCGGCTTGAGCGGCACCTCGACGGCGAAATTGCCGTCGTTGGTGATCTCGAGCAGGCGCGGCTTCGGCCCACGCTCGACGACCAGTGTGTTGTCGTTGGCTAGTCGCCACACCGTGCCGAGTTCCTTGTTCGGCTTGGTTAATGCGTAACGCCAAACTACTTTCATGTCCCGTGTCATTTCCTTGGCCACGTTGTTCGCGGAGAAAAGAATGTTGCCGTTCATCAGAACAGAACCATCGCGCGAATGTTCGTTCACCTGCCAAAGGACCTCGCTTTTTTCGTTGATGAGTTGGGTGAGCTTGCCGCAGATCAAGATGCTGTGGCGGATGCCTGCGTTGCTTACCTGCCGAATGGCCGGTTTGTCAGCGGCAAAAGAAGGAGTGCCCATCGCAAACAGCGACAATGCGAGAATGGTATTACGAAGTGAACTCATCTGCGCAGCGAACCTACCCCGCGACAACCGCCCGGCCAAGCGGTGATTAGGGGAGTGAGAACGAGTGACGGCGTGTTAATCTTTTGCCCAAGCGGATTCGCGAGTTATTAAGCTCTTTCCTCCATCAAATCGACGAGGTGGATTTCACCTTGGTGATCTCAATGTTCAGCGAATGGAGGCTCGTTTTGGCGCAGGGTTCCTCAATGCACAGCCGGTACTTGGGTGATATATTGCGTCGTGCGTACGGCAGACGAAGTGGGTGCCGTCAGTGCTGAAGAACTCACCGCCGCCGTAGTCGAGGCTCAATGGTTGGTGGCGTCATAGGTTTTGTAGGCGAAAATTTCGCCTTCGAAAGGCGCCACGAAAGCGTTCACCCGGATACCGTTCCGCTGGAACGAAAAGCGCTTGGTTGTGTCGCTGGACAGTTCATCCACCTTGGCCAGTGTTTTAACCATCAGCTATTGGTGAAGGCCGCCTTCAGGACGCTTTCGTTGAGGCTGCCGCGCCGGTAGCCTTTTGTGTCAAGGATAACGTCGGCGAAACCTGCGTCGCGGATCTGTGCCGACATGGCTTCCATCATGTCTTCCTCGACGAACCGTTCCATCTCGGCCGGACCAAGTTCGAGCCGGGCCAGAGCGCCGCCGGACTGTTCGTTGTGCCGCACGCGCACTTCCCGAAAGCCGGCATCGCGCAACACGCCTTCGGCCTGCTCAATCATTGTCAGTTTCTCCGGCGTGACCGTTTGGCCGTACGGGATACGGGAGCTGAGGCAAGGCATCTGCGGCTTGTCTGCGGTGGGAAGGCCAAGTGCGGCGGAGATTTCGCGGATTTCTCCTTTGACCAAACCGGCTTCCTTGAGCGGGGCACGCACTTCAAACTGTTTGGCCGCCTCTGCACCGGGTCGGTGATCGCCGATGTCGCTTTCGTTTTCGCCGTAGGCGAGCACTGCAAAGCGGCCATCGATCGCGATCGGCTCGAGTCGGGTGAACAATTCGTGTTTGCAGTAGTAGCATCGGTTCGCCGGGTTGTCGGTGTAGCTCGGGTTGGCAAATTCCAGCGTGTGGACGATCCGCAGCGGAAAGCCGAGCAAATCGGCGATCTCGCGGGCTTCCACCAATTCTCGGCGCGGCAAACTCGGCGAGTCGGCGAGCACCGCGAGCACTCGGTCGCCCAGCACCTCATGGGCAACATGTGTCAGCAGTACCGAGTCCACCCCGCCGGAGTACGCCACCAAACAGGATTTGTAGCCGCGCAGAATGTCGCGCAGTCTGTTGAGCTTGGCGGCCGCCATGCGGACGATTAAGTGGAAGTGAGGACGCGAAAGAAGTGGATAATCTGATCGGCGGAAGCCTCGATGATGACGCCGGCGACGATCCAGTAACTCAGCGCCCGGGCGACGTTGTCTTTCGGCCGCGGCGGACGCTTTGCAGGGACTTGAACTTCCTTTGGTGTTGTTTCAGGCATGGTGTTGTCGTTTTTACTTAGGCTTAGCCACCTGCTGGGTGGTTTGCAGATACCCGATCAAATCTATCACATCCTCGTCCTGGAGGGAAGCCAGCAAGCCATCCGGCATCATCGACGTTGGGATGGTTTCGCGCGACTGAATCTCCGACTTGGCGACGGTCACAGGTGGCAGGCCGACAACGCGCAAAACGAGTTGTTGCTCGTTCTCACTGGCCAAGGTTCCGGCCAGAGTCTGCCCGCTGCGCGTCGTGACGAGCAGCAGTTGGTAGCCCTCCGGAATCTCACCGCTGGGGTTGAGGATGTTGTCGAGAATGTAGTCGAGGTTCGCGCGGTTTGAGCCGGTGATGTCGGGGCCGATCTCGCCGCCGTTGCCGTACAACTTGTGACAGACGGTGCAGGTGCGTTCGAAAACCGCGCGGCCGTTTTGGAGATTTCCCTTGGCCAAGGCGTCGCCGGTAAGCAGCGCACGGTATTTGGCAAACGCAGCCTCCTTGTCGGCGGAGAGCGACTCGACCGCTCCCCAGACATCGACGAAGCTTGGGCCAACAACGCGGCGTAGTTGCCGCACGATATACGCCGGGACGTCGCGACGCGGCACCGCTCCCGACTTGATCGCCGCTGTGAGTTCGTTGCCATATGACGGACGCGAGGCGAGCGTCTGGATCGCCGCCGTTTTGTCGCCAGCGTCGAGTTTGGCGTAGCGCTTGAGCAATGCGCGCGGGAAATTTTTTCCATGGTAAGCCGCCATGGCGCGGATGGACTCCAGCCGCAGCGAGTCATCGTCGAGCAACTCAACAAGCCGGCCTTTCAGGGCGTCGTGTTCCTGTGACGCCAAGCCCCGCAATGCGTTGCGCCGGATAGCAACCTCGGCTTTTTTGTTGTCGAGTGTTGCGAGCATGGCTGTCGCCGCGCCGGTGTCGCCGAGGATTTGCGCAATCTGCGTTGCCAACGGCGTGCCATATAGCTTGGCGTAGGTTGCGCTCCAACTCGGCGGCGCCTTCACATCGCGTAGTCCCCTCAAGCCAGCGCTGAAACCGCGGAGCAGGCCGGAGATCGTGTCGTCGCCCTGCGCTTGGCCAAGCGCGGCGGAAACGGCTTCCAACTGGCCGGCATCGACAGCGCGGCGTGCGATGTACTCTGTGATGAGCGGCAAGCGACTGGCCCGCGCCAACTCCATCGCGCGGGCAGTATCCGCCGGCACCATCGGCTCGATGCCGTACCAGATCAGCTTTGGCAAATTGTGGTCGCCGGCATCCTCATCGTGCGCAACCAGACCAGTAGCGATGGCCCAACGATCGCCAAACGACATGCGTTGCAGTGCCGAAGCAAGGTAAAGTCGCACAACCGGTGACGAGTCGCGCTTGGCCATGGAGGCGAATTTTTCAAGTGCCTGCCCGGAGGGCGACTTGTCCTCGCAGAGCAGTTGGATTGACCAGGCCCGAACGTGCTCGTCGCGGTCGCCGAGGTTTTTCAGCAAGTCGGTTTCCCCCAAGCCGCCGGTGATGTGCAGTGCCCAAAGCGCGCGCAGGCGGTGGTCAGCGTTTTTGTTTTTGAAGAACATTTTTTCCAGGGCGCGATGGGTTCCCTTGGCCAATTTGCCTTTGATCGCCCTGTCTTGAAGGGCGACGCGTGCGCGGCGGGCATGCCAGGCGCTGGCGCTGGTTTGGTACTCGACCAGTTTGGTATCATTGAGCTTGGCCACATCGGCGTATCGGCCTGGCCAGTCCTTGGCCAAGCTCTCTTTCGGCGAGAGGCGGAAGATGCGGCCGGTGTCCTTTTGCAGCACGTCTTTGCCGCAAATGTCGGCATCGTGCCAGTCGAGCACATACACATCGCCACCCGGGCCAATCTCCATGCTGAAGCCAATCCACTGCGCATTATTGGCCTTCATGAAATCTTTGTGGTGTTTGCCAACGAAACCGGATCCACTTGGCACCAGTTCATCCGTTAACACGGCATGCTCATGGATATTGGCCATGAAGATTTTACCCTGATATTCATCTGGAAATGCATCAGATAAATAAACCCGCGCCCCGCCGTGGGCCGAGCGATGGCGGTGGTCGGCGATCGTGCGAATGTCACTGTAAACATAAGGATTAAAGTGGCGACCACCTTGCCGATGGAAAACGCCGCCAGGAATGACGTGCCACAGATGCGGAATCACGCAGGCGCTGATGAAGAACTGTCCCTTCGCGTCGTAGTCGATGCCCCACGGATTGCTGAAGCCGTGCGCAACCACCTCGAAGCGATCCTTCACCGGGTGATAACGCCAAACGCCGCCGTTGATCCGTGTGCCTGCGCCGTCGAACTCAACCTTTTTAGGGTACGCCTCGCCCGGTTTGTAAATACGACCCTTTCCTTTTGGCTTGCCGACAACCGATGGCGTGAACAAGCCTTGGCAGCCGTAGAGCCAGCCGTCCGGCCCCCAGTGCAGACTGTTGACCACCTCGTGCCGGTCGCGGATACCCCAGCCGGTCAGGCGTACCTCAATATCATTGACATCCGCCTTGTCGTCGCGATTGCGGTCCGGAACGAATAGCAGGTTCGGTGGCGTGCCGAGCCACAGTCCGCCCAGACCGACGGCTACTGCGGACGGGAACGGGATGCCCTCGAGAAACACCGATCGCTTGTCCGCTACACCGTCGCGGTCCGTGTCCTCCAAAATCAAAATGCGACTATCGCCCGACGCTGAAAAACCGCCCCCACGGGACTCGTAATCCCGGTTTTCAGCCACCCACATGCGACCTCGATCGTCCCAGCAGAACGCCATCGGTTGGGTTATCATCGGCTCATTAGCCCATGAGTTGATTACAAATCCGGGCTCGATAGTCGAATTTTCCACCGCCGCCTCAGGCGTGAGAAACTTGGCCTCGCGCCCCTCACGCTGTGCCAACCCCCAAAGCACACCGGTGCCCCGCTGGCCGGTGTAACGCATCCAATGTTGCGTGAGATCTTTGTCATTCAGTTTGCCGCCATAAACGTGAATCTGATGGCGAATGGTTTCGGTTTTGCCCCTGCCTATTTTCCAGTCGCCAAGACGGGCGCGTACTGGGCCGACACCGAGCTGGCCGTCAACACGCCAAGGCTGCGGGTAGCCGCCGTTATTAGGGTGATCAAAAATCGCGATGTGCCCCCAATCTTTACGATCTTCGATCTCCATTCCAACATCGAGCCACATGGCACGCCTACCTTCCGCTGCTGCGTTGATATTCCGCGCGGCATTGACAGCCTCTCCTTTGATGCCAGATTTCCACGGCATGCGCAGAAACAGTCCGCCGTATTCATATTTGCCAATGGTTACGTCGGTTTGCGCTTGTCCTCGCCACTCAAGATCGAGAATGTGGCGATCGCCATCGGAGCGCATAGCCCAGCGTTGTGTCTCAGTCAGCAACGCTTTTCCATCGGCATCAAGCAAATCGTAAATCGTCTCCCACCTAACCGACTCACCCTTCGCCTCAATCACTTTGACACCTTTGCGCTTCCAGTAATTATCGGCCGGATGATGGAAATAGTTGCGGTCATTGACATGCGTGAAACCGAAGTACAAGCCAGTCTGGTGTTTGTGGTGTTGAGGACTGTATTCGGTGAAGACCCCCTTGCCGCTGGGCCCGATTATCGGGTGCAAGTAAGGCCGATGATCGACACCTGCATTCTGCGTGATCAGCGGCTTGAGCAGACCGTCACGGTGGATGGTGATCGTGCCGGTCTTTTTGTCGATCTTCGCCTCGAGAGGGTAAGCGGCGATGGATTGAATCATGCCTAGCGATGCCAGCGGTAACACAAAGAGTTTTATAAAATCGGATCTCATGTCAGGAACAGGCCAAACGACAGTCCATCACGGGCAAGCCGCAGGCGGCTCCGGGGATGCTACTGGCCGAAGCTAAAACGGCAACCAAAATTGGCCAAACGAAAAAAGTCGCGCCTACACCCTGCAGCCGCAACACTCCGCCCAGAAAAGATGATGAGACTTTTCCTGCGCATCCTCACCACACTGGCGTTTGGCTCATGGTCGGCTACCGCGCTTGGCCAAGCGCGAATCGGCTCGATCACCCTCAAGCCCATCTCCGGCAGTATCGTCAACCAGACGGTCTCACTCTCCATCAACGACGCTGAGGCCGACTCGATTCTGTACATTCAAGGCTCGGCCGACTTGGCCAACTGGGAGCCACTTGGCCAAGTGATCGCGGGGAAAACACCCACCTTTTGGGAACTGCAACATGCCAACGCCGCTTCACCCTACTTTTTCCGCGTGAAAGTCGATTCGCTGAACGGTGTGCTCGAGGACGGGATCTACGCCCGGATCACAACCAACCACGGGTCGATGCTGGCCAAGCTGGAATACGAAAAAGTCCCGATTATCGTTGCCAACTTCATCGGCTTGGCCGAAGGCACCAAGTTTTACAGCAATGATCCGCAGGCGTTACCGGCTGACCCCGAGGGCAAGCCGTATTATGACGGGCTGATTTTTCATCGGGTGATCAAGGGCTTCATGATCCAAGGTGGCTGCCCGCTGGGCACCGGCAAAGGCAATCCGGGCTACTGGCTGCCGGATCAGTTTCATTCTGATCTCAAGCATGACGGCACGGGTATTCTTTCAATGGCTAATTCCGGCGAGGACATCAACGGCAGTCAATTTTTTATCACTGAAAAAGCGACTCCTTGGCTCGATTTTCGCCATGCAGTATTCGGCAAAGTGATCGAAGGAATAAACGTTGTCCACAAGATCGCCAACGTAGAAACTAATACTAACATAGATAAACCTATTGAGGATGTCGTCATAGAGAGCGTTCGCATCATTCGTCAGGGAGAAAAAGCCAAGGCATTCCTCGCTACTGAAGTTGCAATCAATCAAATGCTCACTAATTCTACTGAAGAGCAAATGGAATTTATCCAAGGTGAACTAAAAATTGAACCAACCCAGTCAGGTCTTATTTTTCAAGAACTCCAACAGGGCTCTGGTCCGGTTGTCACTTCAAAAGATTCGATTGAGTTCATATACTCCGCGGAATACCTTTCGATCTTTCTTCGAGGATCTGGAGAGTTTCTCTGGAAGGAATACGACAGTACCAAAGATTCAGATGAGCAACATATTCCTCAAAAGATCAATGTTAGCGAAGTGGCACCGCTTGGACTAAAAGAAGCGATATTGAAGATGAATGGATTTGGTATTTACAGGATGTATATTCCACCAGAATTGGCATACGGAACTCAAGGCTATGCAAATCTTGGTGTTCCTGGGCACTCAGTAATAGCCATAACAATTCGCCTTCTAGGCGTGACGCCGGGCGGGTGATCAGCGCAGTTTTGCGCGGTAAAACTCTCGCTCCGCGCGTGTGGTGTTTGAGTACTCGAACACGCCGGAGCCGTCGAGCAGTTCCATATTCGGCCCTGGTTCCCACGTCTTCAGATCCCTGCTGCGATCCAGCGAAAATCGCTGTCCGGGAAAACCGCGAAAGCCGAAGTTGTTTGTAATCTCGCCGTCATCGCCAATGGCGCGGTTCCATCTGATCAGGATCGGGTTGCTGCGCGGCACGATTTCCTTTCGCAGAATAATTCCTTCAAGCCCCACGGACAGAAACTGGCCGTCGTTGGCCAGGACACCGTAAAGTGACAAGCCGGTGACAGTGCTCTTGGCTTCCCACGACTCGAGGTCGTGGCTGGTCAGCACTGTGCCGTTCGAGCCGACGACGTACCACGCATCGCCGACTTGGGTGACGTCGTTGAGCCATTGGTCAGTGCCGCTCTCGCTCCTCGCCCAGGTCTCGCCGTTGGTGCTGGTGAGGATGGCTCCGGCCTGGCCGACGGCAACGAGTTGATCGTCGAACGTACGGATGCGGTAAAGCCAATCGGTTGTGCCAGAGCTTTGCTCAGACCATTCGATGCCGTCGGGGGAGGTCAGAATGACGCCGTGTTCGCCGGTAGCAACGAAACGATCGTTGAACGCCTCGACGCTGGTGAGGATGCCGGTGGTCGGCGCTTGGTGTTTACTCCAAACCTTGCCGTCAGTTGACGTCAAAACCGTGCCCTTGCCGCCTGTGACGACCCATCTGTCCCCGAGTGCGGCCACGCCTTGCAGGTCGTTTTCGGTTGGTTTAGGATCGGCGGCCTCCCAGACAACGCCGAGCGTGTTGACCTTGTTTGTCACCGTCTGGCCAAGGTCGTTTTTCGTCACGACATTGGTCCACGAGTTGTGGCTGGTCAGCAGTTGGCCATGGTTGCCGACGGCGACGAGCAGATTCGTCGTGCCGCCGACACCGAGCAGGATTGACTGGGCCGCCGACTCGGGTGTGACCTCAAGGTTCCACGCAACGCCGTCGCGGCTGGTCAGCACTGTGGAGTAGTCTCCTACGGTGACCACTAGATCGCCAACCCGATTGATGTCCCAAAGCCAGTTGCGTACCGAGTTGTCGGCGGTGAACCAGTACAGGTAGTCGTCATCCTCCTCGTCGCGCACACTGTCCACCAGTAAGCCGGTGCGGCCGCCAAGCAGATATTTGTTATCCGCTTCGACGGCGCAATAGTAGGTCCAGTCGGGCGGTGGGGACGGGTTGGTGCCCTCGTCGTTCTCGAGCAGATCCACCCAGTACATAAAAAAATCGAGCACCCCCTTTCGCACAACGTTCTCACCGACGATGATGATCTCCGCCGCCGTGCCGGTGACGGCGTTGAGGTTTTTATCGGTGCCGGAGTGCCCAGCGAGCCACGAGATGCCGCCGTTGTAGCTCTGCAGTACGGTGCCGTTTTCGCCAACGGCCCAGAGGCGCTTGTTGACGTAAGCCAGCGCGTTGAGGTCATGATTGGTGCGGCTTTGGCGCTTGGTCCATGAACTGCCGTTGGTGCTGGTGGTCACAAGGCCTCCCTCTCCCACCGCGACGAAATAGTTTCCCGTCCAGATCAGAGCGTGGATGTGGTTGCTGTATTTGAAGGTTCGCCTGTGCCACTTCCGGCCATCGGTGCTGGTGTAGAGTATCCCGTCGTCGCCAGCGGCTACGATCGTTTTATCCGAGGCCGCCAGGGCGCGAAAGTTACCGCTCGTTGACTTGTCCAGTTCGCACGGTTCATACTGCTGCTCGCTCTCACTGTAAAGCAGCGTGCCGTCGTCGCCGGCCACGATCGCCTGTTCCTTGAAGAACGCGGTCGCGCGTAGCGTCAACTCCACGCCGCTTGTGCGCGGGAACCACTGCACCATGTTCTGGCTGGTGTGGATCGAACCGTTGTCACCGACCTCAATCGAGAAGTCGCCCCCCTTGGCGATGGCACGGATGGAGTTGCCGTGTGGCTGAGGGTTCGACCAACGCCATGGCCCTTCCTCCGCCTTGGCGAGGCACAGCACCATCGATTCGATCGTACCAAACACCAGTAACACCATGGCCAAATGTATATGGATTCTTATGAAGGGCATTGAATGATTTATTTTACGTAATTCACTGATTATAAGATGCCCCAGTTAACAATTAACTACAGCAATGGCCATACCGACCAAGAAAAAGGTTCATTTGGGTCTTTTTTACTACAAAATCGATGATCAGATGTGTGGCCCTCCCGCACTCGGGAGTATCCGCCCCCCACAAACAAAGAAAAAGCGGGCACGCTTTTATCATGCCCACTCTCAAGTAAATCTAAACTAGGGAAGCGTCGAACGACAATAAACCAGAAAGATTAATATCTAGCGACGCTGGCGGTTCTTTTGGTGCCCCTTTCTGGCACCACAACGCTTCCCTCTGCGAGTCTTCGAGTTTAAACCGGAGCGACCTTGGCTCCCATGGCGAGCTTTATTTCCGTGTGGCTTACCTTTGCGGTCACTCAGGCGAAGATGAGATCTTTTCGGAGCACTTGAACCTTGTCCATCACGGCGAGCTTTATTTCCACGCGGTTGACCCTTTTGGCCACCTCGGACATGAGGACCCTTCGGACCACCCGGACCTTGGTGACCGCCTGATGCCATCGGACCGCGAGGACCACCAAACGCACCACGGAACTGCGGGCCATGGGAATCCTGATTGCGTCGGGCCTGTGCTCTTTTGGCGTTATTCTTATTATTGTGCACTTCACGCCGTGAACCACGATCGAGATCCTCCTTCGCCTCAACAGTCGTTGTTCCTCCTGTACCGATCATCAGGGCAGCTGTCATTGCCGTTACTGTTTTTAGTTTCATAATGTTTTTTCCTTCTCCCATCCCAGCCATGCTGCCGGGTGCTTGAGTCTACGCTTTTGAAATGGGGTTGGTTACAACTTTTCCAGTTGCCGGTGCCGATTAATCCAACTCGTCGGCCATGACCATCTCTCGCGTGTAGTAGATGAGGCGGCCGCAATTCGAACAGGTGGCCATCTCGCGTCCGTTCTTGGCATTGACGATTTCCTGAACCTGGAGTTTCATGTGACAGCCGCCGCAACTGCCGTGGTCGATACCGACGATCACCATGCCTTGCTTTGTGTCGAGCAGTCGCTCGTAGTGTGTGAGTGTTTTATTGTTGATCGCCGCCGCCAGTTGCTCGCGCTCGTCGTCCAGTTCGTCGAGTTCCTTTCCGATGTTTTTTTTGCGTTCGTCGAGGTCGGAGAGTAGGGTTGCCTCGGTCGCCTTGGCAGCTTCGGCTGTTTGCTTGGCTTCTGCGCACTTTGCCTTGAACGCGTCCTGTTCCTCCATCAGTTCCAGTTCTTGATCCTCGAGTCCCGAGATGGCCTGCTGGGTGTGTTCGATCTCCCGGCCCAGCGCCTGGTACTCCTCGTTCTTTTTGGTCTCAAGTTGTTGTTGGGAGTATTTGAGTATCTGCTCTTTTCGGGACTCTACTTCGTTTTCCAAGTCTTTTCGACGGACTTCCAGTTGCATTTGAATCTGCTTGGTTTCCTCCAGGACTTGTTGGGAATGGAGGCTGTCCCGCCGTATTTTTTCTCGCTCGGGATCGATCGATTCAAGCTCGGTCTCAAGCCGACTGGCCTTTGCGTCTCGATCCTGCAAAACCAGCAGTTGGCGGATGTCCTCATTCATAGGGCCGCGCATCATTACCCGTTTTCCTGTTCCGGGTCAATGATCCCACGCTAACAATGCAAAAAACAGCAGACTAAGAGAGCGTGAGAAAAACGGTTTGCCAAGTGATCGCGCCATCGGCACAATGTCTGGCCCTTTGGTCGGGACGTGGCGCAGCTTGGTAGCGCGCCTGGTTCGGGATCAGGAGGTCGAGAGTTCGAATCTCTCCGTCCCGACCATTTCTTTCTTTCACCGAAACTCCCAAGAAATCGCTTGGCCAAGCGCTCGTTTGTTCAACGTTCCCTGTCTGCTTTTGGATCGAACACATCCCGCAAACCGTCGCCTAGGAAGTTGAGAGCCATCAACAATGCGGCCAGGCCGGCGGCCGGGTAGACGATCATCCACCAGTAGACGCGTACCGGGTTAATCTGCGCCGCCCCCTCCGCGATCAGCGATCCCAGGCTCGCCTTTGGCGGGTGGATGCCGAGTCCGAGGTAGCTCAAAAACGACTCGTACAGAATGACAGCCGGCAGCGTTAGAGTGAGGTAAACAATAACCACGCCGAAGACGTTCGGCAGAATGTGCCGCCACAAGATCGACCATGTGCCGAGACCAAGCGACCGCGCCGCCTCGACGAACTGCCGCTCGCGCAACGCCAGTACCTGCCCACGCACAATGCGCGCCATTGTCAGCCACGACACCGCGCCCAAGCCGGCGAAGAGCAGAAGCATCCGCGACGTCTCGCCGCCATCGCCCCCAAAGGTCGCCTCCAGCCAGTGCTGCAGTACCTCCTCTAGCGTCGTGATGATCACGATCACGAAAATAATCGAAGGCAGCGAGTAAAGAATGTCCACCGTGCGCATCAGCAGGTTATCCCAAGGCTCGCCGAGGAAACCGGCCGTCGCGCCCCACAGTACACCGATTACCAGGCTCACCAGCGCACCGACCAGGCCGACCATCAGCGAAATCCGTGTGCCGGCCATCACGCGGCCGAATAGGTCGCGGCCGTGCACGTCGGTGCCAAACCAATGGCTGCCACTCGGCGCAGCAAATTGAGCATCGCTGTGCATGTCGCCTTGACTCGAAATCAACGGCCAAACCAACGCCAGCACGAGGAGACCAAACAGAAATACCGTTGCCACCACCGCCGGGCGATTGTCACGGAAACGCAGCCAAGCGCGGCGGTTCGGCGACTCGCCGGTTTCCTGCGCTTGGCCAAGCGCCTGGGTGGGTTGGTGCGTTGACTCAGGCATATCTCACCCGCTTGTCCAGCAAACCATAGATGACATCGACCACGAGATTAAGCGTCAGCAACATCACCGAGTACAGGATCACCAGGCCGACCACCATCGTGTAGTCGCGGTTGTCCGAACTGTTCACGAGGAACACTCCAATGCCAGGAATCTGAAACAAGTTTTCCACCACGAACGACCCTACGAGCAGGTCGGCCAGCAGCGGCCCGCTATACGTCACTACTGGCAGCAGGCCTTCCCGCAGCGCATGCCGCAGGATGATGGAGCGCTCGCTCACGCCCTTGGCCCTTGCCGTGGTGATGAAGTCCGACTGCAGCGTCTGGCTCATTCCCTCGCGGGCCAACCGCGCCACCTTGCCGGCGAAGTAGGTGCCAAGCGTTACCGCTGGCAGGATCACGTGCCACGGTCCGCCCCAAAGTCCTACCGGGAACACTGGCCACCGAATCCCCAGCAGCACGATCAGCACCGGTCCGAGCACAAACGCAGGGATGCACACCGCGAGGATGGAAAAAAAACCGCCAATGTGATCCTGCCAGCGTCCCCGCCGAAGCGCCGTCCACACCCCGAGCGGAATCCCGATACCGAGCGCGAAACAAAAAGATAGCATTCCCAGCGACAACGAGACTGGCAGGCCCTGCGCGATGATGTCGTTGACCGAGTGGTTGCGGTACTTCAGCGACGGTCCGAAGTCGCCCCTCACGAGTCCTCCATCAAAAGTACGCCACTTGCCGTCCCTTTTCTCGAAGCCGATGCCGACGAACCGCAGGTACTGCTGCCACAACGGTTCGTCTAGGTGGTACTTGGCCTTGAGGTTGCGCTCGATGTCTGGTGAGGCCGGCGCGCGCTCCTTGTCAAACGGCCCGCCCGGCGCTACGCGCACGAGGCAAAACGCGATGAAACTGATCGCCAGCACCAACGGAACCAGCATCGCGACGCGCTTCAGAAAATAGGCCAAGCCCACGGCGAGGAACCATGCCCTTGGGCCGCCCGCTGTGTAAAGACCGCCAGTACGGATCGTGGTGTTGGCCTGATGTTTCCCCTGTTGGCAAGCGAGCAGGCGGGGTAGATTCGTGCGAGAGTGAATGGGCTGCGTTGGTTGAGGTTCGTTTATGTTGCCGGCTGGGTTTTGCTGGCGGGGCAGGGGTGTGTTCGGGATGAGCGCGGGCTTCGGGCTTTTCCGGCTAGCGGCGGTGCGCCTGGCCAAGTGGACAAGGCAGCGATCGATGCCTGCATGGTCTGCCACAGCACACGCGAGATGCAGCGCGGGCCGGTGCTCGACGGTTTGCCGGAGTGGTACTTGGCGGATCAGTTAAAAAAATTCAAGTCGGGACAGCGTGGCAAAAACCCGGCCAACCGCGCTGAGGTGCTGATGGGTACAGCGATGGCGAAGGTGACGAGTGAGGCGCAGCTCAATTCGCTGGCGCGCCACTTCGCCGGGTGCAAGCCGCAGCCGTCTATCCGGGTGGTTCGCGGCAATATCTCCGTTGGCCGGGCGCTCTACTCGACTCGTTGCGAAACTTGCCATGGCTCGAAGGGAGCGGGGGTGAGGGAAATACAGTCGCCGCCGGTCAACGTGCAGGAGGACTGGTTCCTGCTCGATCAACTCCGCAAGTACGCCAACGGCCAACGCAGCGTTCACCCGAGCGAAGCAGGTGGCTTGATGATGAAGGCGGCGGTGGCTGAGTTGTCGCCGGATAACCTGCGCGATGTGGTTGCCTACATCGCGAAGGAGTTGACTGTTACGCCGCCGGAGCCGACCCGGAAAAAATAATCAACCGGATGTTGTTCGGCAGGAGCTGGGAGACTTTTGTGGATACGTTCTCAAGAAAGAAGTTACGTCTACATCGGCTCAGCAGGTTTCGTCGGTGAGCATTTGCTTGAGATTCTCCACATGCCACTCGATACCCTTCACGAACGCCTTCAGCGTTCCTTCGAGTTTGCCCTGCCACAGTACGTCCAACTTGAGAGTGGGAAAGCCGGGCAGCGGTATAGCTCGCACACCCGGCTCACGTTTGGAGGAGGGCGATACGACGCCGATGCCGATGCCAAAACCTTTGGCTGTGAGTTTCTCTGCGAGGTCGAACGAGTTCACCTCGAGTGTTGTATGCCAGTCTACACCCGCATCAGCCAGCCCGGTGCGGAAGGTTTTTGTGACCGGTTCGTCCGGCGGAAGGCAAATGAGCGGCTCGGTGATTTTTTGCGACTCAAACAGCTCCGTCGCCGTCTTTATTTTGGATGAACGTTTCGCCATGAGCACGAGTGGAATCTCGATTAGTGAGTGGCTCTGGATACCGGGCGGCGGCTCTTTTTCTAGTGCCGTTACGGCGACGTCAATCTCGCGCGCGAGTAGCGCGGTTTCCAGTGCTGGTTGGTGGCCGGGTCGTAGCGACACCCGCAGGTCGGGGTGCTCCTCTCGAACTTTTTCCATGATTGCCGGCATGTGGTCGCTCAGGATGATATGCGACGCTCCGACGCGCACCCGGTGCGATGCCTCGCCTCGCAAATCGTCTGCTGTTTTATCCAGGTTGCTGAAAAAGGGCACGACGAACTCGAAGAGCTTTTGGCCGGCGTCCGTCAACTCAAACGGTCTGCGGTGGAACAGCATCGCATCGAGGTCTTCCTCAAGCAGTGCGATTTGTGAACTGACTGCTGGTTGCTGGATGCCGTAGGGAATTTTGCGTACAGCATTGCTGATGCCCCTGTGCTTGGCCACGTGGTAAAACAGTTCGAGATGGTGAATGTTCATCTGTGAATGGCTCGGTCGCAGCGCAGCATGCCATTGCGTAAAGCTTTCGGCAATAATCATGAATTGCGCAAAAACCAACCAAGTTTGCGTTTAATTTTTTAATTAATACATTTTTAATTTGAGCTTTTCTGGGTACAATTCTGCACTGTGAATTCGCTTTCTGACAGGCTGCTTGGTTTGGTGCTTGGCTTGGCCGCAACTTCCGCATTTAGCCAAGCAGTTAATTTCGAGAGCCAAATCAGGCCGCTACTCTCCGACCGCTGCTTTGCCTGTCACGGCCCGGATGAAAAAAAACGCAAAGCCGACCTTCAACTTCATACGCGCGAGGGGGCGTTTGCCAAGCTGGAGGACGGCCTCGTAGCCGTCACGCCGGGCAAGCCACAGGTCAGCGAGTTGTATCGGCGCATCATGTCGAGTGACCCAGACAAACTGATGCCGCCGCCGGACTCGGAGCACACGTTGTCCAGCGAAGAGAGGCAGTTGGTCCATCGGTGGATCGAGCAGGGCGCCGAGTGGAAAGAGCACTGGGCGTTCGTGTCTCTCTCAAAGGTTGATCTGCCGTCGCTTGGCCAAGCGGCTTGGCCTCAAAATGAAATTGACCATTTCACACTGGCCAAGCTGCGTGCCGCCGGTGTTGATCCGTCGCCTTTGGCCAAGCGCGAGAAACTGATTCGGCGACTCTCTTTTGACCTCACCGGCCTGCCGCCGACATTGGCCGAGATCGATATTTTTTTGAGCGATACCTCGTCTGGTGCCTACGGAAAGGTCGTGAACCGACTGCTCGGCAGCCCTCGCCTTGGCGAGCATTTGGCCGTGCATTGGCTGGACCTCGCCCGCTACTCGGACACCTACGGCTACCAGGTTGACCGCAACCGTTTCGTTTGGCCATGGCGCGACTGGGTGATCCGGGCCTTCAACGAAAATCTCCCGTACGACGATTTTTTGACGTGGCAACTTGCCGGGGACCTGTTGCCCAACGCCACTGATGAGCAGCGTCTGGCCACGACTTTTAACCGACTGCATCCCCAAAAGGTAGAGGGCGGTAGCACGCCGGAGGAGTTCCGCGTCGAGTACGTTGCCGACCGTAACCACACTTTCGGCACCGCGATGCTCGGCCTGACACTCGAGTGCGCCCGTTGCCATGAGCACAAGTCCGATCCCATTTCCCAAGAGGAATACTACCAGTTTTTTGCGTTCTTCAACACCATCGACGAGTCTGGGTTGTACTCTTATTTCACACCTTCGATCCCAACGCCCACGCTACTGATGACCGACGAGGCGGCAAAACAAAAAATTGCTGACGCGGAGAAACAGACAGCTGCCGAGGAGGCGCATTTGGCCAAGGTGAGCGTAGCCGCCGAGGAGGCGTTTGAAAAATGGCTCACCGAGCGGCCGGCGGAAGCCAGATTGCTCGGGCAAATCGGCCACTTTCCACTCGACGAATACAAGGACGGCAAACTGCCCAATCTCGCCGACGAGTCCAAAAAGGCGTCAAGCAGCCAGAAAAACAAAATCGTCCTTGGCAAAAACAGCAAAGCTCTGCAACTGACCGGTGATGACGGGGTGAATCTCGGCATAGGCAACTTCAAGCGCACGCAGCCGTTCTCGGTTGCGCTGTGGATGAACACGCCGCATCACAAGGAGCGTACCGTCGTATTTTCGCGTTCGCGCGCCTGGACCGATGCAGGCAGCCGCGGCTACCAACTGCTCCTGCGCGACGGCCACCTGAGCGCGTCGCTAATCCACTTTTGGCCCGGCAACGCTATAAGCGTCCGCAGCAAGGCCAAGCTGCCGAAGAACGAGTGGCACCATGTCGCGATCACCTACAATGGCTCAACACATGCGACGGGACTGCAGATTTTTGTGGACGGCCAAGCGGCGCCAATCGAGATCGTTAGGGATAATCTTTACAAAAACATCACCGGCGGCGGCGGCGACACGATCGTCATTGGGCAACGGTTCCGGGACGTTGGTTTTGCGAGAGGTCTCGTCGATGACTTCCGCGTGTTTGATCGCGAGTTGACTGGTGGCGAGGTGGCGCAGCTTCATGACGGCGAGTCGCTGGCCAAGCTGTTGGCTAAGCCGATCGATACGCTTGACCAAGCGGAACGCTGCGCGCTGCGCGATTACTTTCTGGCCACCGCCAGCACACCGCACGCCGCGCAGTTGGCCAAGGTACGCAGTGCCCGCGAGCGGGTGACGCAGCTCCTCGACGGTAGGGGCGAAATCATGGTGATGGAGGAGATGGAGCTTAACTCGCGTTCGACGTTCGTGTTGAAACGCGGCGTGTACAACGCTCCCGGCGAACGCGTTGGGCCGGGCACGCCGAGAGCTCTTTCGCCGTTTCCGAAAGATGCGCCCCGCAACCGGCTTGGTCTTGCGCAGTGGGTAGTTGCTCCGAAAAATCCACTGACCGCTCGCGTGGCAGTGAACCATTTTTGGCAGCTTTGCTTTGGCAACGGTCTGGTGCGCACGCCGGAGGATTTCGGCGCGCAGGGCAAGCCTCCGACGCACCCCGGGTTGCTCGATTGGCTGGCGAAGGACTTCATCGACAACGGCTGGAATGTGAAGCGCCTGCTCCGGCAGATTGTCATGTCTGCCACATACCAGCAGGCCAGTGAGATGCGCCCGGCGATCGAGGTGGTCGATCCGGAGAACCTGCTGCTTGCTCGTGCGCCACGTTACCGGCTTTCCGCTGAGACGATTCGAGATAATGCACTCTCCTCGAGCGGACTGCTGAGCCGGCGCATGGGCGGCGCGGGTGCCAAGCCGTACGACTTGACCGAGTCTTTCAAGTCGATGGGACATGACAAGGGCGAGGGACTGTATCGCCGCAGCGTTTACACGTTTTGGAAACGCACCGGTCCGGCACCGGTGATGATGGCACTTGATGCGGCCAAGCGCGACGTTTGCCGGGCCAAGCGAGAAAACACGGCGACGCCGCTGCAGGCGCTGGTGCTGCTCAATGGCCCACAATTTGTCGAGGCGGCCCGGACGCTTGGCGAGCGGATGGTGCAGACACACGGCGAAAACGTCGGCGCGATGGTGCGTGACACATTCCGTACGCTGACCAGCCGCGAGCCGTCCGGCCGCGAAGCAGTACTGTTGCGCCGCCTGCATGACGAGCAGTTGGCTTTTTTTGAAAAGGACGCCAAGGCGGTGGACGCGTTTTTGAGCGTGGGCGAGAGCCTCTTGGCTAACGGCTTGGCAAAGCCGAGGGTCGCCGCCGCAGGCGTTCTGGCCAAGGCGCTGATGAACTTTGACGAGTCGGTGGTGAAGCGATAGTTTCTTCTGAAAATGAAAACACCAGTTTGCACAGGATTTGAATCGATCGCGGGGATGAGTCGGCGCGGTTTCCTCAACTCGTTCGGCATGGGTCTGGGCGGCATCGCACTGGGCAGCCTGCTCCAGCCTGGTGCACTGCTTGGTGCTGCGACCGGGCGCGGCGTGCTCGGTGCGCCGCACTTCGCGCCCAAGGCCAGACGCGTGATCTACCTGTTCCAAAGCGGTGGCCCGTCGCAACTCGACATGTACGACCCCAAGCCGACACTGGTTGAGAAGCACGGCACCGAGTTGCCGGAGGCAATCCGCCGAGGCCAACGACTCACCGCGATGTCCGGCAACCAGGCGTCCTTACCGCTGGCTGGCTCGCCGTTCAAGTTTGCGCCGCATGGCCAGAGCGGTCTCGAGATCAGCGATATGTTGCCAAATATTTCGGGCATTGCCGATGACTTGTGCCTCATACGCTCGATGCACACCGAGTCGATCAACCACGGTCCCGGTGTTACGCATATGCAGACCGGTTCGCAGTTCCCTGGCCGGCCAAGCATTGGCGCATGGCTCAACTACGGGCTCGGCCGCGAGAATGACAATCTGCCGTCGTTCGTCGTGATGGTAACCAAGGGCAAGGGAGGGCAGCCGCTCGTGTCTCGGCTTTGGGGTAGCGGTTTTTTACCATCGGAAAATCAGGGCGTGCGATTCCGCTCCGGCGCCAACCCGGTGCTGCATTTGCAGAACCCGGGCGGCATCGGGCGTGACAGCCGCCGGCTGATGCTCGATCGCCTGCGCGAACTGCACGAACTGCAGCTCGAGGCCAACCCTGATGCCGAGATCGAGTCACGCATCGCCCAGTATGAGATGGCGTTCCGTATGCAGGTGTCGATCCCGGAGGTGACCGACATCTCCGGCGAGCCGGAGCATATTCTCAAGTCCTACGGTGACGACGTGAAAAAGCCGGGCACCTTCGCCGCAAACTGCCTGCTGGCGCGGCGTCTGGCCCAGCGTGGTGTGCGTTTCATCCAGCTTTATCATCCGGGCTGGGATCAGCACGGCGGCCTTCCGGGCGGCTTGCGGACGCAGACCCGCGAGACCGATCAGCCGTCCGCCGCGCTCGTGCGCGATCTCAAGCAGCATGGCATGCTCGACGACACGCTGGTGATCTGGGGTGGCGAGTTTGGCCGAACGAACTACTGTCAGGGCGAGTTGGGTAGGGATAACTTTGGCCGCGACCACCATGGTCGCTGCTTCTCGATGTGGATGGCCGGTGGTGGCGCGAAAGGCGGCACCGTCGTTGGCCAGACCGACGACTACGGCTACAACATCGTACGGGACGGTGTTCATGTGCACGACCTGAACGCGACGTTGTTACACCTCCTCGGCATCAACCATGAGCGTCTGACTTTCCGGTATCAGGGCCGCGACTTCCGCCTGACCGACATCCACGGCGAAGTTGTGAGAGATGTCTTGGCCTAGCACATGACTGATGACGATTCCGAACTACATCTCGATGCTGCGGCTGATGCTAGTGCCGGTATTCGTGATCTCACTGCTCGATTATGCCGATATGGGTACCGAGCTGAGCTGGTGGACGGCAGTGGCGGCGTTCCTCGTGGCGGCGGTCAGCGACGGGGTGGACGGCTACATCGCGCGGCGATTCCGCCAGCGCAGCGAGTTGGGTGCTTTTCTCGATCCGCTTGCGGACAAGATACTTCTCGTGTCCGGCCTGGTGGTGCTGAGTTTTTCCAGCGAACATCTACCCCAGCTGCCGATATGGATGATCGGGATGGTGTTCGGGCGTGACCTGTTTTTGCTGCTCGGTTTTTTTGCGATCACGCATTGGTGCGGCAAGATGAAGATTCAGCCACACGTCATCAGCAAGTGCGCCACGGTGCTGCAAATGATCGTCGTTGCCTGGGGTGTGCTGGGGCGGAAGGATCAGTTTGGCCTTGAGAACGACTGGCTGTTTTGGTGGTGCCTTGTGGCGACATTCTGCACTGGCGCGACGTTTTTTGTTTATTTTCCGGCGGGGATGAAGCAGCTCAAGGCGGTGCCGGCGAGTGGCCCGAGCGAGGATCAGTCGCGGCGGCTGGTACGACTGGATCTTGAGATCGATCCGTCCACCCGCATGAACAGACAAACACCTCGCGCCAGTGAGACCGAGCCATTGTAAGCTCGTCTGTCGCCTGTTTCTTTTCTTAAAAAGCTTTTGTCATCCTGAAGCTGACGTTATTTTATTGCCCGTGAAGACTTTTGGTTTGCATGTGGCAATAACGGCACTTGGTTTGGCTTCGTTCGGCCAAGCGGTGGAAGACGGATTTGACAACTCGGTGGCAGTGTTGCGTGCTGTTGGTGGTGAAGGGCATGGCAACGCGGCTGCTGGTAGTGCTCTGCAGTATCTGGCTAGGGGCGGTGTCGACACGCTGCCAGCGTTGCTCGCGGCGATGGACGGTGCGAACCCGTTTGCGGTGAACTACCTTCGCGGTGCGGTGGAAGTAATCGCTGGCAACGCCTTGGACAAGGGTGGCGAACTGCCGCTGGTGAAACTGGGTGAATTTCTGCTGAACAAGACGCACGACACCAAGCCACGCGCGTTAGCTTTCGAGTTGGTTCGGCGTGCGGACGCCGAGGCGGCTGAGCGGCTCGTGCCCGGTTTGCTGGGTGATCCCAGCGTGGATCTACGCCGCGAAGCCGTCGCCCGGCTCCTTGTGCAGGCGGGGGGCTTGGCCAAGGCCGGCAACAAGTCGGCCGCCGTGCTGTTGTCCAGGCAGGCGCTTGATGCCGCCCGTGATCTCGATCAGATTCAAGCCGTCGCTGGTGCGCTGCGGGAGCTTGATCGTAAGGTGAACCTGACGCGGCACTTTGGCTTTCTTGTGGACTGGCAGATGGCTGGGCCGTTTCACAACAAAGATCGCGCCGGGTTCGCGTCGGTGTTTGGGCCGGAGAAAAACGGGGACCTGTCGGCGACCTACGACGGCATGAAAGGCAAGGTGAAGTGGCAGCCTTACTCGAGCGGCGACGAGTATGGGATGGTGGATTTCAACAAGCCTTACGGCGACCTCAAGGAGGTCACCGGTTACGCGCAGACAGAGTTCTTCTCCAATACAGACCGGCCGGCCGAACTGCGGTTGGGCTGCAAGAATGCGTGGAAAATCTGGCTCAACGGCGAGCTCGTCTTTGAGCGCGACGAATACCACCGCGGTACGCGGATCGACCAATACAAGCTGTCGGTGCAGTTAATTAAAGGTGGCAACATGATCCTCGTGAAGGCTTGCCAAAATGAGCAGGTAGAGGATTGGACGGTGCAGTGGCAGTTCCAGTTGCGCGTCTGCGACCCGACCGGCACAGCGATTCATTCCGCCACCAAAAAAAACTGAAGTCGCCGCCAAGTAACAAACCAACATGAAAAAAATATTAATCACTATTACAATCGCCGCTTTGACCAACGGCTTGATCGCGGGCGACTGGCCCGGTCTCCGGGGGCCGCTTGGCAACGGCGTCTCGAATGAGGTCGGGCTGCCGATCGCGCTCGATGTAAAGAAGCACGTCGCGTGGCGGATCGATCTGCCAGGTCGGGGGCTCTCGAGTCCGTTGGTATTGGGCGAGCGCGTGTTTGTCACCGCCAGCGGAGGTGCTCGGCAGGATCAGTTGCAGATTCTCTGTCTCAATGCCGCCGACGGTTCGCTGATTTGGCAGCGTCAGTTTTGGGCGATGGGCAGCACCATGTGCCACAACAAAACCAGCATCGCCGCGCCCACCCCGGTGACCGACGGCAAACTGCTCTATGCAATTTTCTCCTCGAACGACCTGTTTTGCCTCGACCTTGACGGCAATCTCCGGTGGCTGCGCGGTATGACGATCGATTACCCCAACGCTCGCAACAGCCTTGGCATGGCGTCGTCGCTTGTGCTTGCCGGAGGAGTGCTCGTCGCGCAGCTAGAAAACGATAGTGAGTCGTTTACGGCTGGGTTGAGTAGGGAGAATGGGACGAACATTTGGAAACTCAGCCGTCCCAAATCAGCCAACTGGACCACGGCCACGGTTCAGAAAACCAGAACGGGGTCGGAGTTGGTACTGCTGCAGTCCGGCAAGGGAATTCACGCGGTGAACCCGGAAAACGGCGACGTTATTTGGCATTATTCCGACGGCGCATCGACGATCCCGTCGAGCGTGCTGGCTGGCGGCGTGCTGTATGTGCCGTCGCACGGGGTAACGGCACTGGAGCTGGCGGACGATGGTAGGTCGTTCAAACAGAAGTGGCGCTCGTCGCGGCTGCGTCCCGCCACGGCCAGCCCTCTCGTGCACCGGGAACGCGTTTACAGCCTGAACAACGCCGGCGTATTGACCTGCGGTGACACCGATAGCGGCAAGCGACTATGGCAACTGCGACTCGACGGGCCGTACAGCGGTTCCCCCGTGGTGGCGGACAACCACCTCTACGTCTTCAATGAGGAGGGAAAAGTGCAGGTGGTGGATTTATCGGTCCCGGAGGGGCGCATCGCCGGCGAGATGGAGTTGGGAGAGATGATTCTGTGTTCGCCGGCGGTTTCGAACGGCGCTATCTACGTCCGGAGCAACGAGCGCATCTGGAAGATCGCCCGCAAGACACAGCTTTGACGGTGAGCGGCGGGGAAGAAAGTTCCGATTCGCTTCAAAGTCTCCGTCGCAGTGTAGGGCAACACCCCGATGACGCCAGCACCCACCTTTTGCTGGGCATTGCCCTGGCCGAAGCCGGGCAGCCTGTAGAGGCTCTTGGCCATTTGCAGCGCTCGGTTGAGCTCGGCCCGTTGATGGTTCGGGGCCATATCCGGTTGGGCAATCTTCTGCGTGAACTTAGCAGGACAGGCGAGGCGGTCGAGGCTTACGGCCGCGCGCTGGAGTTGCGCCCTGGCGACCCGTTCATCCTCTCCAATCTGGGCAACGCTTGGCTGGACTTAAGTGAGGCGGGCCGGGCGATCGACTGCTACCGGCAGTCGCTAAAGATTCATCCCAACGCGCCAACCACTTACAGCAACCTGATCTTCGCGATGCAGTATGACTCAGGCGTGGGCCGGAAGGAGATTGCTGCTGCCCACCGTGAATGGGGCATGCGTTTTGCCCGTCCGCTTGTCCAAGCGGACGCATCGGTGCGCGATGTGCATCGGCCGTTGCGGGTAGGTTTTTTATCGGCTGATTTTCGTTATCATCCTGTCGGTCGGATGGCTTCGGTGCTGTGGCAGAATCTGGATCGCGCTAGGGTAACGCCGATTGTTTATGACAACTCGGCTGACCACTCACCGGCCAAGCGTCGCTACCGCAAGCAGGTGGCGCAGTGGCGCGACATCGCTGGGTTGTCGAATGGCGAAGCTGCTCAGCGGATTCGCGCCGATCAGCTAGATGTCCTTGTGGATTTGTCTGGGCATACTTCCGGAAACCGACTTGCGGTGTTGGCGCAAAAGCCGGCTCCGGTTCAGGCCACCCTTTTTGGCTATCCAAACACGACCGGCTTGCCGGCGGTGGACTGGCGAATCACTGACTCATTGGCCGACCCACCCGGTTCCGAGTTGCTTTACGTCGAGAAACTGCTGCTGCTACCATCGGTGGCGTGGGTGTATGGCCCGCCGGAAATCAGCCCCGAGCCGGGTGCTCCGCCGTGCCTTGTTGGCGAGCCATTCACGTTCGGTTGCCTGAATAATCCGGCCAAGATCAGCTCGGCGGCAGTGGAGACTTGGAGTGGTATTCTGCGAGCTTGTCCGGGGTCGAGACTGTTGTTGCTGGTGCGCGACGAGCCGGCGCATGAGGGATTGCTGCTGGCGAAGTTCGAGCGGTATGGTATCGGTGCTGGGCAGTTGTTGTTTGTCGTGAAGGCGCCGGAGCGCGAATATCTCCAGATGCATAATCACATCGATTTGATGCTGGATCCGTTTCCATACAACGGCGGGTTCACGACGGGGGATTGCCTTTGGATGGGTACACCGATTTTGGCGCTGGAAGGTGACAGCTACGTTTCCAGGCAGGGGATGAGTCTGTTGACGTCTGCGGGGTTGCAGGAGTTGATTGCTGCCGACCGCGAGGCGTTGATAGCCAAGGCGGTGGGCTGGTTTGAGGCACCGCAGCGCTTGGCCAAGCTAGGGGGGAATGGCTTGCGGGGGATGTTACATCGTTCGCCGCTGATGGATCATGCCGGGTACGCCCGGGATTTCACGGAGGCGTTCGAGGCCTGTGTTACGGCTTGACGGTGACCCAGTCGATTTCGTGCCGCTCGGCATACTCGCAGAGCGCACGTTCGTTCTCGATCAGGATCGTTCGGACGATCGAAGATTCGTCGGCATAACCAATGTGCGGCAGATGATTCGGGATAAGGCCGAGCTGCTTGTGAGCATACGCCAGTGCGTAAGCGGCCTCAGCGACGGCGACCAGCGGCAGGGCATGATCGATGCCCTCAACATAATCCTCGACCACGCCGGCCAAAAAATCAAGTTGCTCGACTAGATGTGGAAATTCGGGCGCGTTGATCTCTGCAAACTCCAGCTTCAGCGCGGGGAGTTTTTTATGGATTCCATCGAGGGTTTTTGGTGTAATCTGTTCTGCACCGTGATGGAGGAATTCCGCTATCTCTGACATGCCTCAACTGTGTGCGTGACCAGAGTAAATTTCAAGTTTGGATCTAAGAATGAACACAAACCTGGGACCGAATGAGTCTCGCCTAAGTTGCAGTCGATGGCGTTGTTGTTGTGTTCGCTTGGCCAAGTGGCTGGGTGTTGGCGTGTTGTTGCTGTTACTGCTACGGTGGGTGTATTTCTGTGGGCCGTACCTGCCGTTGGCCAAGCCGCATGACGGGCAAATTCTTGATATGCACTGCCATGTGGCCGGCATCGGCGCGGGGGGTAGTGGCTGTTTTGTTTCCAAGGAACTACGGAACAATTTTCGGTTCAATATTTACATGAAGGCGTTTGGCGTGACGGTGGCCGAGGTGGAGGAGAAGGGGGACCGGTTGCTGGTGGAGCGTCTGGCCAGAGGGATCGCAGAGAGCCAACGAGTGGGCGCAGCGATCGTTCTGGCAATGGACGGTGCGATGGATGACAACGGGAATCTTGACCGAGAGCGAACAGAGTTTTACATCCCGAACGAGTTCGTCGCCGCTGAGACGGCTAAGCACGCGAACCTGTATTTTGGAGCGAGTATCAATCCCCACCGCCTCGACGCGATTGATCGGTTGCAATGGGCCAAGGACAACGATGCGCTGCTGGTCAAGTGGCTGCCATCGATCCAGTTCATCGATCCATCCGACTTGGCGCACAAGCCGTTCTATCGGAAAATGGCGGCGCTTGGCCTGCCGTTGCTGACTCACGCTGGGCAGGAGCGTTCTTTCACTCACGCGCGGGATGAACTTGCTGACCCGGTTCGGCTCAAGCTTCCCTTGTCGCTTGGGGTGACCGTGATCGTTGCTCACGCGGCGTCCACCGGTGAAAACGATGGGCAGGAGGACATCGACCGGTTCATTCGGATGCTCGGCGACTATCCCAACCTTTACGCGGATATCTCTAGCATGACGCAGATCAACAAATTGGGATATCTACGACAGGCGATCGTCGAGGAACGGCTCGAAGGGCGGCTGCTTTACGGATCGGATTTTCCACTCATCAACACTGCGGCGGTGACGCCGTGGGCGTTCCCGTTGAATTTGACTTACGGCCGGATGAAGTCAATCAGTGCGATTGAGAACCCTTGGGATCGCGACGTGGCACTGAAAGAGGCGCTAGGCGTCCCTGCGGATATCATGTCTCGCCCTGCAGTTTTCTTCAGTGTGCCGCTTGGTCAAGCAGCTGGGGATTAGCGGCCGATCTGGCCCTCAAGATAGCGCACTGCCTGCCGCACTTCCGTTTGCTGTTCCATCCGATCGCGCACCAGTCGGCAGGCATGAAGCACGGTGCCGTGGTCGCGTCCGCCGAATGCCTCGCCGATGGAGTTGAGCGATTTGCCGGTCATTTCGCGGGCCAGATACATGGCGATCTGCCGCGGAAAAGCAATATTCTCGGGCCGCCGCCGGCTGGTCATGTCGGCAAAGCGAATATCATAATGCTCCGCGACGCGTTTCTGGATGTTTTCAATCGATACCACTGTGCGTCCCTCTTCATGGAGCACGTCCTTGAGCAGCCCTTCAACAGTATTTGGTGTAACCGGTTCGCCTATCAGGGATTGGTAGGATGAAACGCGAATTAGAGCTCCCTCAAGGCGGCGGATATTGGTGCGGATTCGCTTGGCTAGGAAACTGACTACATCGTCCGGTAGATCAACATTTAGGGAGAGGGTTTTTTTTCGCAGGATGGCCAGACGAGTTTCGAAATCGGGCGGCTGCATGTCGGTTACCAAGCCCCACTCGAAGCGTGAAACCAAGCGATGCTCCAGATTTTTGATTTCGTTGGCCGGCCGATCACAGGTCATTACGATCTGTTTATGTGACTCGTGCAGCGCGTTGAAGGTATGGAAAAACTCCTCTTGAATGCGTTCCTTGCCGGAGAGAAACTGGATGTCATCAATCAACAGGACATCGGTTTTGCGGTAGGTTCGCCGGAATTTGGCCAGCTCGTTGTTTTGGATCGCGTCGATATACTTGTTAGTGAACTTTTCCGACGAGACATAGGAAACTTTCAGTTTCGGATTTTCCTTGAGCACGTTGTGGCCAATGGCGTGCAACAGATGTGTTTTGCCCAGCCCCACTCCACCATATAGGAATAGCGGGTTGTAGGAGCGTCCCGGTGATTGGGCAACAGCCGTTGCGGCCGCGTGCGCAAAGTTATTGTTGTCACCGACGACGAAGGTGGAAAATGTGTTTGTAGGATTGAACAGTTTTTCCGTAGACTCACGGGATACCGACCGTTTCTTGGGTTGCTGCTTGGCAACGGGGTTGGATTCAGGTGCGCTCTGCGATTTGGCGGGAGCCGTTTCCAGAACGTTTTCGTTTATCTCCAGCTTGACATTCAAATTTTTGCCGGTGATGTGGGCTATCACATCCTGTAGCAGTTCCAAGTAATTATCCTTGAGCCAGACCGCACAAAACTCGTTTGGAACGATCAAGGTCGCTGTTTGCTCGTTAATGGAGCCGGCTTGTATGGGATCGAACCACAGGTTGAAGAGGTCGGGGTTCACCATTGAGCGTAGGGTTTCGCTTGCCTGCTTCCAAGTTTGTTCAAAATTTCCGGTCATCGTGCCTCGAGTGGATTGGTTGTTTTGTGTTTTATTCACGCTCTATGCCCACGCCCCCCAAGACATTTGTTTCGAGGATAGATTGGATTGGTGAACTGGAGCCGGAATATGCCAATGAGAATACTTCAGCTTCGACTCAAAAAAAAGTGTATAATCAATCATAAGTTTTTGATTTCCAGTTGGTTGGTTAAATTTAAACGCGTGTTGTTCGTCTAAATTGGGTTGCAGCTTGATGCGTGGTCAAACCGTGCAGGGCGGACGGCAACATATCCGCACATCTGAAACTTATCCAGCGGAAGATATTAACTTTTGTCCACACTTTATTCACAACATGATATTCGCTTAACAGCCACTCACACAAATGCCTAATTTTTCCGGGGTTGCACCGGTGCCATGTCGCGGTTTTGCGTTCATTTCGTGGGTGAAAACGAGACGAGATGACCCGGCACTGTAACATGCCTAAACGGCTTCGGTTCCTGTCTCTCCCGTACGAATTCGTGTTACGCCTTCGATCGGACTGATGAAGACTTTACCGTCCCCTATCTTGTCCGTTTTGGCACTTTTGACGATTGCATTTACCGCGTCTTGTACGCGGTCGTCGTCCAACACGATTTCGATCTTAACTTTGGGGAGAAAATCGACGGTGTACTCGCTGCCTCGGTAAATCTCGGTATGGCCCTTCTGGCGGCCAAATCCTTTTACCTCGGTTACTGTCATGCCTTCAATGCCAACAGCGGCGAGAGCCTCCTTGACGTCCTCAAGCTTGAAAGGCTTGAGGATTGCATCGATTTTTTTCATAGGTTGATATTGCAGCTATTGGTTGCAGTTAAAGAACCGTAAACATCGGGCTGATGTATGACAACTGCATTTTTTATTTAATTGTTAAAGCAAGCTTGACAAGAAAATAAAAACGTCTTTGAGAGGCGGCGCCGCCGCGATCAATCTCCAAAAAGTTTGTCGAAGGCGTTCTTGGCTGCCTTGGCCCGCTTGTTCACGCCGCCGCTGCCGTACCAATTGCGCAATGCGAAGTCAAAGTACTCGCAGAAGTTCGACCGGTGTTTATCGGTCACCGGCTCGGCTCGGCGTTCCCGGCATTGATACGCGACGCCTCGGTCGTAGTGGACGCAATTAAGGCAGGCGCGTATGTCCTCGTTGCAGCCGTTGCAGCTCTCGCTTCGGCCGGGTTGGCCGTCGAGTTTCCACTCCCTGCCACAGTTATGGCAATGCTGGTTCATTGTTTTCACTCGCCAACTGCCTGGCCAAGCGCCGGATTTGCGTCTGCCACTTGGTCAAGCGCTTGGCGGATTTGTTCGGCGGCGCTGACGCCGGTAAGGCCGTGTTTTTCGCGTAGATAACCGACCGATGACGCGTGTTCAATGAACTGATCTGGCCAGCCGATTCGCACCACCGGTGTGCGGATGCCGGTATCGGCCAAATGATCGCGAACGATGCTGCCGTAGCCGCCCCGGAGCACGTGATCTTCGATGGTGATGAGCACGTCTGCGGCCTCTGCAAAAAACTCGGTGGTGCCTCCGTCGATCGGCTTGATAAAAAGAGGATTGATGATTGCGGCATCGATATTATCCGTGCCGAGTTCCTCAATGGCATCATCGACAATGTCGCGCATTGGGCCAAGCGCGAAGAACGCCACTTTCGGTTGGCCGTTGTTGGAGAAATTTTGGATTACCTTGGCCTTTCCTATTTCGATCATCGCCGGTTGTTCCTTCACGGGGACACCTTCGCCGTTGCCTCGCGGGTAGCGAATGAACGCTGGCAGGTTTTGGTGTGTGGAGGTGAACATCAAGTCGGCGAGTTCATCCTCGTTGGCAGGTGCCATGGCGATGATGCCGGGCACACAGTTAAGATAGGCGATGTCGAACAATCCATGGTGTGTCGGGCCATCGTTGGCCGAGAGTCCAGCGCGATCCATGCAGAAAGTCACCGGCAGGTTTTGCAGCGCTACATCGTGCACGATCATGTCGTATGCGCGCTGTAGGAAGGTGGAGTAAATGGCGCACACCGGCCGGTACCCCATGGTGGCCATGCCAGCGGCGAAAAGCACGGCGTGCTCTTCGGCGATGCCGACGTCGTAGTAGCGTTCCGGCATCGCCTGCTCAAGCGCTCCGAGTCCGGTGCCGCTGGGCATCGCGGCGGTGATGCCGACCACCGATGTGTCCTTCCTACAAAGCTTGACCATGGTCTGCCCAAAGACGTCCTGGTATTTCGGTGGTGCGCCGGGTTTTGAGGGAAGGCTCTCGCCGGTATCCGGGTTGTATGGGCCGGTGCCGTGGAATTTCTCCGGGTGCTCGAGCGCGGCGCTGAATCCTTTGCCTTTTTTGGTGATGACGTGGATGACGATCGGCTGGTCGCAAGTTTTGGCGAACTCGAGCGTTTCGATCAGCAGCGGCAGGTCGTGCCCATCGATGGGGCCCAGATAGCGGAGGCCGAACTCCTCAAACACAAAGCTGCTGCCGAAACCGCCGCGGCCGTCGCCGTCCAGCGTCTCCTTATTATGCTGCAGCGCCACTTGCGTAACCGTGCCCTTGAGGGCTTCCTGACCCTTGAGGCCCAATCGTAGCGCCAGTTTTCCGGAGGGCACTTTCGCGATAAATTTCTGCAAATCGCGCGTGATCTTATTGTAGCCCGGGTTGGTGATCAGTTTGTTGAGGTATGTCGAAATGGCACCCACGTTCTTGGAAATCGACCACTCGTTGTCGTTGAGGATGCCGATAAACTTGTTCGTCGTGTGCGCGATGTTGTTGAGCGCCTCGAACGATATGCCGTTGGTTAGCGCCGCATCGCCGAAG
>Ga0163108_10000300_pt1 | contig 37027 bp, 34 predicted proteins | sample Fk1155metaG_FD_109644 | JGI IMG/M metagenome (GOLD analysis project Ga0163108, IMG submission 109644) | Marine microbial communities from the Central Pacific Ocean - Fk160115 155m metaG | ecosystem: Environmental > Aquatic > Marine > Oceanic > Photic zone | place: The Central Pacific Ocean...
CTGAAAAAAGAAAACCAAGTGTGTTATATTGGAGGCCTTTTTCCAACAAGAGGAATAGTTGAAATTGTAGAATCTGTTAAAAACAGTGAAATTAGCTTGATTCTTGCTGGACATTTTTCTCCAGTATCATTTAGAAAGAATGTAGAAAGTAATAAAGGATGGAAAAACGTGAATTATCTTGGTCACGTTAGCAGAGATAAAATAATGGAAATTTTAAAAACATCTTCAGTTGGCCTTGTTACTCTTCACCCAACTAGAAGTTATGTGGAGTCTCTTCCAATTAAAATGTTTGAATATATGTCTGCGGGACTACCAGTTGTGGCATCTGATTTTCCAGAATGGAAGAAAATAATCATGCAAACGGGATGTGGTATTTGTGTTGACCCAATGAACACAGATCAAATATCGAAAGCCATAAAAGAAATCTTAGAAAACAAAGATAAAGCAATGGAAATGGGAAAAAATGGGAAAAAGGCATTTTACAATAGATACAATTGGACGATAGAAGAAAAAAAATTAATTCAATTTTATAAAAAACTGCTAGCATGATTGAATCTTAATAATCAAAAAGCAGTTGTAATATCAAATAGCATTAAATTTACTAGAGAATAGCATAAAGAAAAAAGTCATTGTACAAACATCAAAATGAATAAAGCAATTAATAATTTCAGAAACAATTACTATTATTATATCCTGTTGTTTTTTGTTTTTTCTTTTTTTTGGAACATTCAAATAAGCACTTTTCTTCTTGTTTTGCTTTCCTTAATTTGGATTTTTGATTCTTTTAAAGGTTTAAAGGAAAATTTAAAAATCTTTAAAAACCCTCTTTTTTATTTAACCTCGATTACTTGGTTGTGGTCTGTTGTTGGATTGTTTTATAGTTCAGATTTCGATCATGGCATTTTTATTCTTGGAGTAAGTGCTTGCATGATTGTTTGTCCAATAGTTTTTTATTCGGTTTCTCAAAAAGAACAATTTCTTACAAAAAAACAAATCAGAAGAATCTTTTATTTTTTTGCAGTAGGATCTTCTTCAACGGCATTGTTTTGCCTAGTTAAATCATACTTTAATCAGCTTTCAAATCCCGAGCTTAATGCTTTAAGTTATACAAATTTGATTCATGTTCCTCTTTCTCCTGGTTCTTTAGGTAATTATGTCGTTTTCACACTTATTGTATTGCTTTTAAGTTTATGTAATATTTCTCCATTTCAAGAAGGGAAGTCTAAAAAAACAAAACTTACCTTGTGTTTTTTGATTTTGTTTAACCTGCTTTTTTTGTTCCTTTTGCAGGCTAAAGCTGCGATACTTGCTTTTGTGGCTGTATTGGTTGTTTTGGTTATTTATGTTTTTTTTAAAAGGTTTAATGTAATAAAAGCATTAGTGATTTGCTTTTGTTTTTTCATAATTGGGGGTGGTTTTTTGTTGAAAAATGGACTTGAAGTTTTTGGGAGTAGATTTGATGGTTTGCTTAACACAAAAAAAGAATTTTCAAAAACATCCAACACATCTAATAATTTAAGGTTGTCAGCAATTCATGGGTCGCTTTACATTATTAAGAATAATTTTTGGTTTGGAGTTGGAACAGGAGCTGTTAAAAGCGAATTAACAAGATTTTACCATAACAATGGCTATACACAAGCTGAAAAACATAAAACAGATACGCATAACCAAATTTTAAGGTCTTTTGCAAAACATGGTGTTTTTGGGTTGTTGACTGTTCTTATTGTGTTTTTAGTTCCATTTTATTTGGGACTTAAATATAGGTCTATTTTGTTCGTTTTATTTGGAGTCCTTCAGCTTGTCGTTGCACAAGCAGGAGATTTATTAGATAATCAACCGGGAATAGTATTTCATAGTTTTTTAACCTGTTTTTTAGTTTTTATTTATCTCCCCAAACACAAAAACATAAATATTAATTAGTCTTAACAAAAGAAGGGCGGGAAACAGTTCATTTGCTTATTTTTATATTTGATGTCTAATAAGATGAAAAAAGTATCTGTAGTTATTCCCTGTAGAAATGAAGAAAGACACATTAAAAGTTGTATAGAGTCTATTCTTGCTAACGGATATCCAAAAGAAGATATTGAAATATTAGTTGTTGATGGGCAAAGTGATGATCGCACAATAGAAATAATTTCAGATCTTCAAAAAACCTTTAAACAAGTAAAACTTTTTAATAACCCCAAAAGACTTACACCCTTTGCTCTAAATATTGGCGTCTTTTCAGCGGAACATGAGCATATTTTAATTGCTAGCGCCCATAGCTCTTTTGAAAAAAATTACATTAAAATTTTAATGAATGCTATGTATGACCTTGAAAAGGCATCTGCTGTTGGAGGGGTAATGGACACCAGAATTAAAACGTCTACAAAAACTTCAGAATCCATTAAAGAGGTATTAACACATCCTTTTGGTGTTGGAAACTCCACCTTTAGAACAGGAACAAATAACACCATAAACGTAGATACCGTTCCCTTTGGATTATATAAAACGAAAGAGATGGTTGAATTAGGAGGGTATAATGAATTACTGATTAGAAATCATGACATGGAGCTGTCAAAAAGAATTTTAAAAAAAGGAGGTAAAATATATTTAGTTTCAGAAGCCAGGTGTAATTATTATGCTAGAGAAAATTACTCTGCAATATGTAAGAATAATTTTAATAATGGAAAGTGGAATATTTTAACTGTTTTTATCACCAAGACATTTAGCTCATTAAGCATCAGGCATTTTATTCCTTTGTTTTTTTTATTGTCAATCTTTGTCCCAGCTGTAATTTCTATTTGGTCTACTTGTTTTGTTTTTTTATCAGTGTTATCTATTATGCTGTATGTCCTTGCGATGTCTTACTTTGCTTTTAAAATAAAAAACAAGAAGACAAATTTGCTATACTTATTAATTGCTTTTTCATCATTGCATGTTAGTTATGGTATAGGGTCGTTATATGGTTTTTTATCAATCCCATTTATTAAAAGAAAATGAGTTTAGAGAAAAGATATAAAGAACAAATAGCGAATTATTTAGATGTAGAAGCAAATAAAATTTCTCTTTATTGGAAGGGGCGAGTAGCGTTATATACAGCATTAAAATCAATGGGAATTTCTGATGGGGATGAGGTTTTACTGCCTGCGTTTACTTGTGTGGTGGTGCCAAATGCGATTATTTACCTTGGAGCAAAACCGGTTTATGTTGATATTGATGAACAAACATTTTGTTCGTCAGTAGATATGATAAAATCAAAAATGTCCCCCAAAACAAAATGCATTATAATTCAAAATTTTTTAGGGTTTTCTAGTAATGTGGATGAAATAATAGCTTTAGCAAGTAAACATAAAGTTTATACGATAGAAGATTGCACCCATGGTTTTGGAGGACGGAATAAAAATATTTTTAATGGTTTAAAAAGCGATTGTTCTTTCTTTTCTTCACAATGGAACAAACCGTTTTCTACAGGTGTTGGTGGAATATTGTTAATTAATAATGAAAAGCTAATGCAAAAGGCAAGTGCAATAACACGTTCTTTAAAAAAACCAACACTTAAATCTCGATTAATATTGCATTTGCTTATACTGTCACGTAAATATCTACTACATAACTGGTCATATTGGATGATGTTAAAGCTGTATAGAAAATTAAGTCTAATTGGACTAGTGGTGGGGTCATCTCAAAAAGAAGAGATTTGCAGTATTGATATGCCTAAAGATTATTTAACCTCTTCTTCTCGCGTTCAAGCAAGGTTTGGAAAAAAAGAATTAGAATTATTTTCAGAAAAATTAAAACTCAGGAAAAATAATGGAATGAAATATAATGATTGGATGAAATCAAACGGGAAAAAGTTTTTTAATGAGCAACACCTTTCAAATCATTCATTTCTTAAATACCCGGTACTTGTTAAGGAGAGAGATTTTTTTATTTCTCTTTGTGTGAAAGAAAACATACAATTAGGAGATTGGTTTATTTCTCCATTACATCCAGTAAAAGAAAATTTAAATTTGTGGGGATTAGAAGAAACTCATTTTCCTGTAGCAAAGAAGATCAGCAATCACATCGTTAATTTTCCAACTGAACTAAAAAACATGAATTCAGTTCTTGAATTTTTAAATAAAAATAAAGATCAGTTGTTATAATACTGTTCTATTGGATTATTTGCTATATTCATTTTGAATTTTTTAATATAAAAAACAGAGTAATAATGAAAACAAAAAAAGAAATTGTTGAAAATTGGCTGCCTCGTTATACGGGAATAGAGGTTTCTAGTATTGGCGATTACATATTACTTACCAATTTCCAGCATTATCTTAATGAGTTTGCGGCAATTAATAATTGCGCCATACAGGGAATTGATAAAGCAATGCCAAATGCAAGCTCAAATGGCATAACCATGATTAATTTCAGTATGGGAAGCGCTAATGCAGCAACAATAATGGATTTGCTTAGCGCCAGTCAGCCAAAAGCAGTATTGTTTTTAGGTAAATGTGGGGGGTTAAAGAAAAAGAATGAGCTGGGAGATCTTATTTTGCCTATTGCTGCAATTAGAGGAGAGGGAACTTCCGATGATTACCTTGCTCCTGAAATACCGGCACTACCTTCTTTTGCTTTGCAAAAAGCAATTTCCACAACGATTAGGAATCACGAGAGAGACTATTGGACTGGGACGGTCTTTACAACGAATAGAAGAGTGTGGGAACACGATGAAGAGTTTAAGAATTACCTGAGAGAAACCAGATGTATGGGTATTGATATGGAAACAGCGACCCTTTTTACAGTGGGGTTTGTTAATCATATTTCTTGTGGGGCTCTTTTGTTGGTTTCTGATCAGCCAATGGTGCCAGAAGGTGTTAAAACAGATAAAAGCGATAAACAAGTAACGCAAGAATATGTGCGCGATCATATTAAAATAGGAATTGATGCTTTAATGGAATTAAAAAATCAGGGGCTCACAGTAAAACACCTTAGATTTGGTTAATTTTGAGTAAATGAGTATATCAGAAATTTCTATAAATGACTTGTCATTAATTGTTTTTTCATTAACAATTATCATCTCTTATTTTTTTGATGTAATAAGTAAAAAAACAGGAATACCATCTGTTTTAATCTTAATTTCTTTTGGAATTTTAATAAGTCAAGCCTTTTCATTTCTAACGCTACCAAAGCCATCAGATGGACTTATTCAAAATGCAGTAAGTATTTTGGGTGGAGCAGGTGTTGTTTTAATAGTTTTAGAGGCCGCAATAGACCTTAAGTTAAAAAGAGAAAGTGCGGTTTTAATTTTAAAAGCATTCTTAATGGCCGTTATTGGGCTTACCGTTACAGCATATGCAGGAGCGTGGGTTTTAAATTGGTTTACCGGCTTAACAATTAGTTTGGCTTTGTTGTATACAATACCCCTTTCAATCTTAAGTTCAGCAATCATTCTTCCCAGTATAGGAATGTTGGAAAAAAAGAAGAAAGACTTTATGGTTTATGAAAGTTCATTTTCTGATATTGTGGGAATTATTGCCTTTCATTTAATCATTGGCATGCATGAGCCAAATGTGGAGGGAGAAATGTATAAAGAAGTAATTGGAAAGTTGGTTTTCATTATTATTTTTTCGATTGTAATTAGTTATGGACTAATCTATCTTTTTCAAAAAATAAAAGGCCATGTTAAGCTTTTTCTTTTACTTTCTATTCTCGCTCTATTATATGGAATTGGGAAGATTCTTCACTTTGAAAGTTTAATTTTAATATTGATTTTTGGAGTTCTTTTAAACAATTACACCCTCTTTTTTAGATGGAAATTAAAAACATTAATCAAGCAGGATAGAGTAGAGTCTTTAATTGGAAACTTTAAGATTTTAATTGGAGAGTCGGCTTTTGTTATAAGAACATTCTTTTTTGTGCTTTTTGGTTTTTCAATTGTTCTTTTTAAGCTTTTAGAATTAGAAGTTTTGTATGTTGGAGCTTCTTTAATTGGGGTTATTTTTATTATAAGAGCAGTGTTGCTTTTAATTTTTACGGGCAAAAAAATACGTCCGTTAATTTATTTAGCACCAAGAGGCTTAATTACTGTTCTTTTGTTTATGAAAGTGCAATCCGAAGATATAGATATGGGAGTTGATGTTCATAATTTAGATGGTATTTTATTGTTTGTTATTTTGTTTTCATGCTTAATAATGATGTATGGATTAATTAAAAACAAAAAACTGGTGCAAAGAGAAGATGAAATTCAAGAGAGGTTAGCTCTGGAAAGAGAAAAAGAACGAGAGTTTTTTCAACAGGAAGAACCTTCAGATGAAGAAGCGGAAAAAGATCAAATTTGATTTTAATTTTGAGAAATATAAGCGATTGTTTATGAAAAAAGTTTTAAACAAGCATGCTGGAATTCTCCCGTTAGAAATAAAAAAACTTAATGGATATGAAAACGAAAACTTTCTTGTAACAACAGCAACAAATAAAATTGTATTTAAAACATATTTGTTTTCAAAAGAAATTTACATTCAAAATAAAGCAGAATCAGAAGCTTTAGAGTTTTTAAATCAAAACCAACAAGAACAGATTCCCAAACCAATTTCTTTTTTGGATGGATCTTATGTGAAGGTAATAATGTTACATGGCGTGAATAAAGTGTGCAGAATTTTGTCCTATATAGAAGGTGAATTCTGGGGAGAGAACATTGCTTTACCTGCATTTTTTACAAGTCTTGGGGTTTTTCTTGCGAATATGGATAAACGTCTAATCTCATTTGAAAACGGAGATATAAAATCAAAAGTTCACGAATGGGATATTCAGCACCTGAATTTAAACAGAAAATATTTAGCAGACATAAATGATCATCATAAAAGGAGTGTTGCACATTATTTTTTTAATCAATTTGATGATAAGGTCGTTCCCGCTGCTTCCTCTCTTAGAAAGTCAGTGATTCATAACGATGCAAACGAATGGAATGTGTTGTTTGATAAAAATAAAGTGTCAGGGGTTATTGATTTTGGAGACATTTCTTATTCCTTTTTAATTAATGAGGTTGCAACAGCAATGGTTTATGCGTGTTATGATAAGCAAAATGGATTAGAAAATGCAATACCAGTTTTAAAGGGTTATCATTCTGTTTTTCCTATTAATGAAGTAGAGCTTGGACTTCTTTATTATCTTATGGCGGCAAAGCTATGTATTAGTGTTTGTAAGGCAGCAAATTCCAAGAAGACGAATCCTAAAAATAAATATGCTCAGGTAAGTGAAAAATATGCGTGGAATATGTTGTTTTATTTACTTTCTATAAGCCCCACTGAAGCTGAAAATAAGTTTAGAAAAGCAACAGAACATAAAACATTTACACCCCCAACAATTAAGGAAGGTGTTTTAACTAGAAACAAGCACATAAGTAATGCTCTATCCCTAAGCTATAAAGATCCGGTTTACATGGAGAGTGCTGCATTTCAATATATGTATGATGTAAACGGGAATTCTTTTTTGGATGCCTATAATAACATTCCTCATGTTGGCCATTGTCATCCAAAAGTAGTAAGGGCAGGTCAAAAGCAAATGGCAAAACTTAATACAAATACTAGATATATGTATGACTTATTGCCTCAATATGCAGAGAAACTTCTGTCGAAGTTTCCAAAAAAATTAAATCGTGTTTTTTTTGTTAATTCGGGCAGTGCGGCAAGTGATTTAGCAATTAGAATGGCAAAAAAGCATACAGGGCAAAAAAATATAATGGTTATGCAACATGGGTATCATGGAAACACTCAGCTTGGAATTGAAATAAGTGATTATAAGTTTAGCAACAAAACGGGACCGGGTCAACATAAAGATATATTTAGAGTGGAAATTCCCGATACATATAGAGGGAGGTATAAAAAAACAGAAGACAAACCAGGCGTGAGTTATGCTAAAGATATTGTTGAGCAATTAAAAAACATCAAAGACAAAGTGGGAACATTTATTTGCGAACCCATTATAGGATGTGGAGGTCAAATACCATTACCTGAAGGATATTTAAAAATAGTGTATGAGGCAATAAGAACTCAAGGTGGGGTTTGCATAAGTGATGAAGTTCAAACAGGATTTGGAAGGCTAGGAGATTGGTTTTGGGGGTATGAAATGCAGGAGGTTGTTCCCGACATGGTCATTCTTGGAAAGCCAATGGGTAATGGTCATCCTATAGGAGCTGTAGTATGTTCAGAATCAATTGCAAATTCATTTTCAAATGGCTTGGAATTTTTCAGCTCTTTTGGAGGGAATCCTGTTTCTTGCGCGATAGGTCTAGCTGTTCTTGAGGTAATAGAAGATGAAAATCTTCAACAAAGAGCAAAAGAAACAGGTGCGTATTACAAAACCCTGTTTTTAAATCTGCAAGAGAAATATAATTGTATTGGAGATGTAAGGGGGGCTGGATTGTTTCTAGGAATAGAAATGGTAAGTCCAAATGGGGAGGCAGATGCCAATTTAGCACAACACATTAAGAATGAATTAAGAGCGAGGTTTATTTTGATTAGTACAGACGGCCCATTTGATAATGTCATTAAAACAAAGCCCCCATTGATTTTTAACAAAAAAGATGCTTTTAAGGTTGTTGAGGAATTTGAAAGGTCAATTAACAGCTTTAGTCGATTATAGTCGTTTATATTTTTTAAACAAAAAAAAAGAGACATCCTAAACTTCTAATAAATAAATTACTATATTCAAACTTCATTTTTCTCATAATACTTATTACTCTAATATAATGCATCATTTGTCACTAGGTAAATCAATTTTTTTATTTGTTTTTGTATTTTTCTCATATAGATCATTTTCACAAGTAAACCCCAATAATATTGATATTGTAAGAGATAAGTTTGGGGTTCCACATATTTTTGGAATAACCGATAAAGAAACCGCTTATGGTTTGGCTTGGGCACATTCAGAAGATAATTTTAAAACGATTCAGGAAACTTTTTTACCAGCAATTTCTCGTCTTGGATCGCACTCTGGGAAACAAGGTATTGTATTAGATTATATAGTTCAACTTTTACGTTGCAGAGATGTGGCTCAACTTCAATATCATAAGCTCTCAAAAGAAGTTATTGAAGTTGTGGAAGGATACGTAGAAGGGATTAATGCCTATGCAAAAAGCAATCCCAAAGAAGTTTTGGTAAAAAGAAGCTTCCCTATATCAGTAATGGATTATTTAACGGGATACAATATGGTGCTTCATTTTTTCTCCGATTCAGGGGATATGTTAAGTGCTTTATTTAATAATCAAGTTAAACCATTGAATGAACTTACCGGAGTTGATGTAATTGATAAATCTATTGGATCTAATGCTTTTGCAATCAGTAAGAAAAAAACAACAGATGGAAAAACATACTTAAATGTAAATACTCATCAACCATTAGAAGGGCCTTTTTCATGGTATGAAGCCCATATGGTGAGTCAGCAGGGATGGAATATGCTTGGCTCTCTTTTTCCTGGCTCTCCTTTCCCCCTTATTGGAACAAATGAAAATCTGGGATGGTGCCACACCTATAATTATCCAGATTTGATAGATGTTTATCAATTAGAAATGCACCCTAAGAAAAAGAACAGATATAAATACGATGACAAGTGGCTTAAGCTCGAAAAATCTAAAGCAAAGTTGAAATTGAGAATATTTTGGGGAATAAAAATCCCAATTAGAAAAAAGTTATTATGGTGTGTTTATGGTCCGGTGATAAAAAATAAAAGTGGATATTTTTCTTTTCATTCCAATGCATTGGAAAACATTTCTTCTATAGATCAATGGTATAAAATGAATAAGGCAAAGAAATGGGAGGACTTTAATGAGGCTTTGCATATGACAGCAATTCCTAGATTTAATGTTGTTTATGCTGATAGGGAGGATAATATTTTTTATTTAAGTGCAGGAAGAATCCCCATAAGAAAAGGAAAGTATAATTGGAAAGGCTTATTACCGGGAAACACATCCAAAACCAAAACAACACAGTATCATCCTATGGAAGACCTTCCTCATATTTTAAACCCAAAACATGGTTATTTGTTTAATACGAATAACTCCCCATTTAATGCTGCTCATTCTGAAGATAATTTAAAAGAAAAAGATTATGATTCAACGTTGAGATTTAGAGAAAAAGAAAATAATAGAAGCGTTCGATTTATGGAGCTAATAAATAAATATCCGATGATAAGTTATAAGGATTTCCAGAGAATTAAATATGACCAGCAATATCCAGATTCAATTATAGGACCCTTTCAATTAAATGGTGTTTTCAATCTTGATGGAAAAAAATACCCAGAGTTAAGTGATTTGATTGAAATTATTCAAAAATGGGATAAAAAAGCAAGAGTGGACAACATGGGGGCGGCTCAGTGGAGAATCTATTATGAAAAATTAAAAAGTAGAGTAATAAAAGAAGGAATGTATCATTCAAAATCGATTGATGAAAAGATTATAGTAGATGTTTTAACGGAAACAAAAAAATACCTGTTAAGTAATTTTAAGAAGATTAAAATAAGGCTTGGGGAATACCAAAAACATGTTAGGGGAGATGTTGAAATGCAAATGCCGGGGCTTGCTGATATGATAGCAGCCACAACAACAGGTTATTATAAAAATGGAATGGTAAAAGCAGTAGCGGGGGAGTCTTATATAATGCTGGTGCGTTATAGTAAAGAAAAAGTGGAAATAGAAACTATTCTTCCTTATGGAGAATCAACCCATGCTACAAGTCAGTATTTTACAGATCAAATGGATGCTTATGTTAGACAAAAGCGAAAGCCAATGACGCTTGATAAGGAAAAAATATATAAAACAGCGGTTAAAACATACCACCCTTTAGGTAAAAAAAAACATAATTGAAAAGTTCTCTAATGCTAAAAAAAGAGCTTTACATGCTTATTAAAAAGCAATTGGATGAAAATATAAACCAATTAAAAAATCAAATAAATAGCTTGAAGAAATCTCGTAATACCGACACAAAAAGTAGCATGGGAGATAAATATGAAACCTCAAGAGAAATGATTCAGATTGAGATTAACAAACTAGAAAAAAGGCTTTTTGATGCACAGCAAAAGCGCTATGTTTTTGCAAGTTTAAATATGGATAAACCACATAAGAAAATCAAAACAGGTAGCCTAATAGAAACAAACAATGGCAGATTTTTTATTTCTGTTGGTCTTGGGAAAATACAAAAAGAGAATCTGTTTGCAATATCTCCTTCTTCGCCGATAGGAAGGGTTTTTATAGATAAAAAAAAAGGAGATGTTTTTAGTTTTCAAGAAAGAGAATATGTGATAACTGATGTATTTTAATTTATTTTGCACAACGAACACAATTTCTGCTTTGAGGCATAAGTAAAATACGATTTATTGGAATTTCATTTCCACATCGCAAGCAAGAACCAAAATTTTCATCATCAATACTTGCTTCCACAAGCTTTAGCTTATTTAATTTTTCTTCGGCTTTTCTAAGAGCTGCTTCCGTAACGCTTTTGTTATTTATGGCATCCATTCTTGATATTCTTCCAATCGCATTTTCTGGGGAAATGGGTTTTGTTGCTTCTTTGTATTCAGAAATAGAGTCCGATGTTTTCTTTATTTCTTGTTTAATCTTTTTTAAGACTTCTTTTTTTTCCTTAGAATTCATTTATAGATGGAGTTTTTTATTAATTGATCATAATAAGGGATGCATTTTTTTGCTAATGCTTCATCTTGTTTTGATAAAGAAATAGTTTTGCTTTGCTTTGATTTAAAGCCAGTTGATGTATGTACATTTTTGTACCAATATTTAGCCCATATGCCATCTTCTTTTATTGGTCCGGCCTTCCATGTTAACATCTTTTTATCAAAAGGGATGTTTGTTTTTTTACACAACAATTCTAAGGTTGATTTGGGATTGTTTATGATGGATGATGAATCCACAACATATATAGGGAGGTTTTTGTCTTCAAGCACATTTACAAGTCTACATTGTTCTGTATACCCCAAATCTTCCATTCTGGGATTCTTAATTACTTTGGAAAAAGAAGCAATCATTTGTCTAGGGTTTCTTGTAATAATAACATTAATGGTTTGGCTTAAAAAATCAAGATTTAAATCTAATAAATGATGGGTCATGTGTTTAAAAAAAAGAATAGGGTTTGAGTTTTCTTCAAGCATATGGTTTATAACCTCTTTTCCATTTGTTTTCATGGTGTGGATTATGTTTTCAGCACCCGGATGTGTTTTTTTAGCATCAGTATTTACAAGATAAAACCCATATAAAGGTTCATCAAAAACCTTGCAATCTTTTCTTTGTGCAAAAGAGTACATAAGGGCCGTGGATATATTTCTTGGACTTGACCAGAGACAAATTCGTTTAATTTCTAATGAGTTCATTTAGGCTTTGCATGGTTATGTATTAACTCTTCATATAAAAGATTTATTTTGGCGCTTAATGCTCCAATTTCCCCATCCCCAATTGTTTTTCCATCCACCTTGACAACATGCGTAACACCGCCAAATGAACCGGTAACAAAGGCTTCATCTGCATCATAAACATTGGTTAAAGAGAAGTTTTTTTGTTTGCAAATAATTTTGTTAAGAAGACAAAGTTCTATTATGTTTTTTCTGGTGATACCATTCATGCAATAGTCCCCTGTAGAGGTCCAAACTTCACCAGATTTAATCATAAAAAAATTGGTTGCATTACAAGTGGAGACAAATCCGTTAATGTCAAGCATTAATGCTTCGTCTGCTCCAGCCTCGATCGCTTGAATTAAAGCTTGAACCTCATGCAGTTTGCTGTGGCAGTTTAATTTAGGATCTAAATAATCAGGGGCACCTCTTCTTATGGTTGAGGTAAAAAGACTAATTCCTTTTCTTTTACTTTGTTCAGAGGCAATTTTGTGTTCAGCTATAACAACCAAATTAGGCTCTCCAAGAGTAAGTCTTGGATCCTGAGACGGAGTTTTTTTAATTCCTCGAGTGAACATAACTCTAAGATGAACACCATCATACATGCCATTTATTTTGATGGTTTTTTCAAGGATTTCAATTAATTCTTTTTTGGAATAAGAGAGGTTTAAACCAATTGCTTTAGCACCTTGCCAAAGACGGTTTAAATGATCGTTTAAAAAAAGAAAAGATCCCTTGTGGAGGCGAAAACCTTCCCAAACACCATCTCCAACTAGATAGCCACTATCAAAAACAGAAATTTTAGCATCTAATCGATGAAAAAATTCGCCATTGATAAAAATTTTTATATCCTTGTTTTTATCGTCAGCTATAGCGTTATGTGTGCCATGAAACATATATTTAAAGCCATTAAGTGTTTTCTTTGTTGAGCTTAAGGAGCCCAAGAGAAGAAAAAATCAACATTAAAAAAGCATAGCCAATCCACGCTGGGCCAACTTCATCAAAACTAAGGGCTCCTGGGTTTGATAAAACCAGAAAATCCCAAATCAAAAGAATAACGGATAAGCTAATAGCAACGATATTAATTCTCTTATTCTTTTGAAGTTTTATTTTTAAATAGTCAAGAAAAATAAAAGCAGGGATAAAAATTAAGCTTAAAAGAGCAATCTGATTGGTTAATTCATCAGCCTCGTTGTCGTCTAATAAAAATCCAGAATCATTTCCAATTAATTCTATAAGAAATTTGGAACGAGCTTCTTGTACTTCATTGACATAGTATCCCGAAATAACAATAAAGGCGATACTTAAAAACAAACTTATCAGGTGATATTTTTTCATGAATAGATGATTTTATAGTAAAGATAAAGAATTTTATTATCCTTCTTTTCCCGTTAGATAAACACCAGAAAAAATAAGAAGCATATAAATTAGTTTTTCCATGGTGATGCTGTCTGTATAGTCGGCCGAAAAGCCCAAGTACACAAATAAATAGGTGAAAACAATAACCATAATGGGCTGGGTATAAATGTAAGAACTCGAAGTTGAAGCACTTAAATGTTTTAATCCATACAAAGTCAATAAATATGTAATAAAAGTAACTCCAATAACCACATAGGCGATTTTAAACCATGCGTGTAAAGGAATTTGCACAAAGTCGGTAATTAGCAGCTCAGACAATGTCGGAGGGTATAATAAAACAAATACCAACCCAAAAGAAAAAACATATGTTATTACCGTTAGTGGGGAGTATTTTTTCATAAGAGGTTTTGCAAGAACTAAATAAAAAGCAAAGCTAATACAGTTAATTAGCAAAAGGAGATCGCCAAAAGCCGCAGAAGTGTTTATTTTAATTCCGTTTAATGTCAATAAACATGCACCTGATGCTCCAAGTAAAACCCCTAGAATCCTTAAAAAAGAAATACGCTCCTTTAAAAAAATAAAAGAAAGAAAAACGACGACAATGGGGTTCAGAGCCATTATTATTCCCGAATTTATTGATGAGGAAAGGTTTAGTCCGTGAAAAAAACAGAGTTGGTTTAGAGCAACACCAAAAAAACCACATAAAATAAAACGAAAAAGGTCTTGTTTTTCAATTTTTATAACCTTAGAAAAAAACAAAACACTCCAAAATAAAAGAACGGCTCCAACGCCTCTGAAAAGAATAAAAACCGAAGGGGTTAAATAATTTGGCATAACGCCTTTTGCAAGTATATGGCTGGCGCCATAGAGCGTATTGACCAAAAATAAAGCAGCATGTGCTTTCCAAACTGATTTTGTATTCATTTAAAAAATCTCCATCTATTTCTAAGGGTGCTTTGCCTAAAATCGTCTAATTTTTCAGTAACCCCATTTTTATATAGTTTTTTCTTTAAAAGCAATGTTCCTTTACCCTGTTTGTAATCCATCTCATCACAAAAGATAGGGATTAAAAAAAGAAAAGAAATAGATCTATTATTAACATTTAAGTCAGAAAACTCTTTTTCCAACATAAAAGGCTCAGAAACAAATAAGTGATCTTGTTTCATAGTGTTAGAAAAAGATTCTCGTTCTTTACCACAAAAAAAAGTGTGACCGTCTCCAATCCATTTATCTTGTTCTTTAATATAAGCGCTGATTTTAGCCAACCATAATAAGGTCCAATTATAAGGCTGTTCTTCTAGTGTTTCAAGATCCCAATAACTAGGGATACAAAAGCAAAGTTCCACAAAGCATTTATCCTTCTTTTTGGGAGGGGTTTTCATTTCAAATGAACTTAACCCATTTGTCATTAAAACATTTACGTTTTTTTCTTTTTTTAAATCAATCAGATAATAAGAATTGTTTTTATAAGTTAAAGAACTTATCTGTGCTTCGGCAAACCTAGTGAAGACAGGGTGTTTTTGATCTTTCATTGCCTCAAAAGTTAGCGTAGATTAATTTTATCAGTGCGAAGATATGTATTTACCGTTGATTTTATTTAATGCTATTGTGATGAGAAAGCAACTCTCAACTAGGAAATCACGTATTATTTATACAAAAAACATTGTAATTTTATAGTAGACTTATAAATAATAGATTAAAAATATTGATTTTACTGCTCTATTCGTCTTTTACATTCGGACAAGACGTATGGATGAATCCCAATCGTGGACAATGGGATAGCAGGGTGCTTTATGCGCTAGATATTGATATAGGAAGAATGTTTATAGACAATCAAGGAATTACTTATCACTTAAGCGATGCGCTTTCTCATCATCATCAGGAAAAATCATCTAGTAATCAAAAAATAAAATACCATACAATAAAACAAAAGTTTATAAACAATAATTGGAAAGGAGATTATAAAGAGAACCATCCTTCAAAGCATTACAATAATTACATATTGGGAAATGATTCAAGTAAATGGAAATCTAAAGTGCATGGTTTTAAAGAAGTTCAATTAAATAAATTTTGTGATAAAGTAGATTTATTTTATGACTCACGTGGAGATGGAATGCTATATGGTTTTAAGCTATCACCAGGGGCTAATATAAATGACCTATCTTTTAAAATAGAAGGAGCAGATACTGTAATTATTGATGATGAGGGGGATTTGCATATTACACATAGCTTTGGAGAAATTATGCAATCTGCTCCTAGAGCATGGTTAAAAAAGAACAAAAAGAAAGTCAGAGTTCATTTTGAATTAAAAGGGGATTTAATTTCTTTTGTTTTACCCGAAGGTTATAATCAAGAAGACACATTGATTATAGATCCAAGCCTTACTTTTTCAACATTTTCAGGATCAACTTCCGATAATTGGGGGTTTACAGCAACGCCCGATTCATATAGCAATCTTTTTGGCGGAGGAATTGTGTTTGGTTTTGGTTATCCAACAACAACAGGGGCATATGATGTTAGTTTTAATTTGGGAATTGGAAGTTTTCCTATGGATATCGGGATTACTAAGTTTAGTGCTAATGGAAGTTCCCTTCTTTATTCTACATATATAGGGGGAGAGGGATCTGAAACGCCTCATAGTTTAGTTGCATCTGACAATGGAGAATTATTTATATATGGAGTGACTTGTTCTCCTAATTTTCCAATGGCAGGAGCCTCCTTTGATAATAGTTTTAACGGAGGGCCATACTTGATTGAAAATTCATTGGATTTTGATGGCTCAGATATTTTTGTTGCGCGCTTAAGCGCAAACGGAGCATCTTTGATTTCTTCAACTTATGTTGGTGGATCAGGAACAGATGGCTTAAATATAAATTCATTAAAATATAATTATGGAGATCAGTTTAGAGGAGAAATAACACTGGATGCAAGTGGAAATGTGTATGTTTCAAGCACAACATCTTCTGCTGATTTTCCAATAACGATGAATGCTTTTCAAACAAATCTTAATGGGTTACAGGATGCGGTGTTATTTAAAATGCCACCTACTTTAAACTCGATAATATGGAGCTCTTATTTTGGAGGCCTTGGTCAGGAAACGGGTAATTCAATTCAGGTATCTGACGCAACGGGAGAGTTATGTATCGCCGGGGGAACAAATTCTAATACACTTCCGATGTCAATTGGAGAAGACTTGACATTTAATGGAGGTATTTCGGATGGATATGCAGCAAGATTTAATAGTACCTCAGGAGCATTGCTTTCGGGTACTTTTATGGGGTTTGCTGAATATGATCAAACCTATTTTGTACAATACGATATAAATAATGATATTTATGTTTATGGGCAGACTGAATCTCCATGGCCATTAAGTGCGGGTTGTTATGGTATTCCTAATTCAGGGCAGTATATAAGAAAATACAACAACGATTTAACAGGAATATTATGGACAACTATGATTGGAGCAGGGACAGGTCATGTAGAAATATCTCCAACGGCATTTTTAGTTTCTAATTGTTTTGATATATACCTTGCAGGATGGGGAGGAACTCTAAATGCAAATTCTTTTTGGAGTCAAGCTGTTAACTCGTCAACAAACGGTTTCCCTGTTTCTACAACTCAACCAAATGTGGGTTATCAACTTACAACAAATGGCAGCAACTTCTATATTGCTGTATTGGAGCCCGATGCTACAGGATTAAAATATGGGACATTTATGGGGGGACTTAATAGTAGTTCAAATCATGTGGATGGAGGAACTAGTAGGTTTGATAAGTCAGGAAGAATTTATCATGCTGTTTGTGGTGGATGTGGCGGAAATCCAACTGGTTTTACAAGTACAACAGGAAGCTGGTCTCAATTTAATCAAAGTTCTAATTGCAACATGGCTACGTTTAAATTTGAGCTAAGTTCAATAGATGCCGTTGTTCCAGCTGTAGCTCCATTAATATGTATTCCTCAACCTGTTGTATTTCAAAATAGCAGCACAAATGGGAATACTTATTTATGGGATTTTGGTGACGGAACAACATCTGGAGATTTTGCCCCAACCCATTTTTATACATCTCCAGGAATATATACAGTGCAGCTTTTGGTTACTGATTCAAGCGGTTGTTTTAGCCCAGATTCTGTTTCATTAACGGTAACTATTGGTGATTTTCAAGGCGGGGTAATACAACCTACATCGCCGATTTGTCCAGGAGAATCATTTCCTCTTGAAGCATATGGAGGAACCAATTATGAATGGTCGCCAGCAAATGTCCTTAGTAATGCCTTTATTTCAAACCCAGTCGCTGTTGTGAATGTTACTACGCAGTTCACAGTAATAATATCAGATAGTTGTGGTTCGGACACACTTCAGTTAACCTTGCCTGTTCACTCTCAATCTATTTCTATCTCTAATGATACTTCCGTTTGTCTTGGAGGAAGTATTCCGCTTATGGTCACAGGTCCAGGAACAGTGTCATGGGACCCTCCGGGAAGTTTAAACGATCCATTTTCTTTTAATCCAATTGCAACCCCAGATAGTATGACGACATATGTTGCTACCGTAACATCTTTAAATAATTGCATCTACACAGATACAGTGACAATAGATGTTAATTATAATCCACCAATACCTGTTCTTGCAGACACACTTTTCTTTTGTGTAGGGACAGTTCTAAGTGTAAACGTTTCGGGAGGAGACACCTATTTATGGACGCCTCAAAATGCATTTATAACCCCTTTCACAGGGGACTTTGTTACGGTTAGTCCACCTAGTGAAATGTGGTTTTTTTGTGAGGTAACCAACTCCTGTGGATCAAGCACTGACTCTGTTTTTATAATTCCCGTTCAACCTCAAATCACAGCAGGAAATGACACGATTATATGTCCTGGAGAAATTGCTAGCTTATGGGCAAATGGAGCAAGCTATTATCAGTGGTTTCCCGTAAATGCACTAGTGTCATTTTCTTCAGCAGGAGCAGAGGTAAGTCCATTGACATCAACAAACTTTATGGTTGTGGGAACAGATCAAACAGGCTGTAAGGACACTGCATTTGTGCAGGTTGATTTATTCCCAAACCCCTCTGTTCAGGTTCCTTCAAGCATAATAGCCTTTTATGGAGATCAGGTTCCAATTTTTGCAACAAGTCAAACCTCGGGAGTGTTTAGCTGGAGTCCTCCGGAATTTCTTTCATGTGTGAATTGTGCAAATCCAATTGCTTCTCCTAATCAAAACATTACCTACACGGTTCACTTTGTGGACATGAATGGGTGTACAGCAGAAAATCATGTCTCTATAAGCTATCAATCCATCATTTATGTTCCAAATACATTTACACCGCATGAAGATGGCGTAAATGATTTATTTGGTGTATATGGTGGAAATATTAAGAAAATGAAAATGTTAATTTTTAATAGATGGGGGGAACTTGTGTATACTTTAAATGATATTAATGAGTTTTGGGATGGAACATACAATGGAAAAGAATGTCAGGATGGAACGTATGTATGGAGACTTGTTTATGAAGACATGCAGCAACATGCTCATGAGTTGACGGGGCATGTGAATATTATCAGATAAAGATGTGTAAAATAGATTTACTGCCATTTATTCTATTATCTTAGATAAAAAAATAACGTTTATTTTATGCTTACAAAAGAAGCTTCAAAAAAGCTGTTTTTACTAGATGCTTATGCTTTGATTTACAGAGCTTATTTTGCGTTTTCAAAAAATCCAAGAATAAATTCCAAAGGGGAGAATACTTCTGCCGCTTTTGGTTTTACAAATGCCTTAATAGATATTTTGAATAAAGAAAAGCCGACGCATATAGCAGTGGTTTTTGATCCACCAGGAGGAGCAACTCAACGTCAAGAAGAATACCAAGATTATAAAGCGAATAGAGAGCAAATGCCAGAAGATATCCGATCGATGATTGGTCCTATTAAAAATTTGATTAAAGCATTTAATATTCCTGTTGTAGAAGTTTCTGGGTTTGAAGCAGATGATGTTATTGGTACGATGGCAAAAATTGCAGATAAAAATGGTTTTTTAACCTATATGATGACTCCGGATAAAGATTATGCACAGCTTGTTACTGAAACCACGTTGATTTATAAACCAGGTAGAGGAGGAGCTCCTCCTCAAATAATGGGAGTGCATGAAGTTTGTGAGAAATTTGAAATAGAAAAACCGCATCAGGTTATTGATATTTTAGGAATGTGGGGAGATTCTTCTGACAATATTCCAGGGATTCCCGGAATTGGCGAAAAGACGGCAAAAAAACTTATAAAACAATACGGGTCTTTGGAAAATTTATTGGAAAACACCGAAGACTTAAAGGGAAAGCAAAAAGAAAATGTGATTAATTATGCTGATCAGGGAAGAATGTCAAAATTGCTCGCAACTATTATTGTTGATGTGGATGTTGAATTTGATGAGAAAAAATTAAAATTAACACCATATGATAATGAAAAAATTCTAGAGGTATTTACGGAACTTGAATTTAGAAATCTCTCTAAAAGAATTTTGGGAGAAGAAATTGTGATTTCTAATCAAAACCAAAACAAAGAAATCAAGAAAAAGAATTCAAATGAGGGACAATTGGATTTGTTTGGAATGCAAAGTATGTTAGAGCCTCAAAAGGAAGAACAAACCAGTGCTTATAATACCATTGCGACAGAAAAACCCAAATACCATTTAATCAACAACAAATCAGAAAGAAGCGCATTATTAGATTTGCTTTGCAAACAAAAAGAGGTTTGCTTTGATACCGAAACATCAAGTATAGAGCCACGTCATGCAGATATTGTAGGGATGTCTTTTTCATTTCAAGCAAAAGAAGCTTATTATGTAGCGATACCACATGAATTTGAAAAAGCAAAGGCTGTAGTGTCTGAGTTTTCTACTTTTTTTAAAGATGAAAAAATAGAAAAAATAGCGCATAACATCAAATACGACCTAAAGGTTTTGTCGCGATATGGATTACAGATAAAAGGGCCAGTTTTTGACACGATGATTGCACATTATTTAATAAATCCAGAGTCGAGACAAAGCATGGATTTTTTAGCTAAGTTTTATTTAAATTATCAGCCTATTTTAATAGAAACTCTAATTGGGAAAAAAGGAAAAAATCAAGGAAGTCTTGCGGATTTAGATCCAAAAGAAATAGTTGATTATGCATGTGAAGATGCAGATGTCACTTATCGTTTAAAGTTGATTTTTGAGCCTCAACTTGAAAAAGAACACTTAAAAAACCTTTTTTATTCATTGGAAATGCCCCTTGTTTTTGTTTTGAAAGAAATGGAAGAAAATGGAATAGCAATAGACTCAGCTTCTCTTAATTCTTATTCGTCTACCTTGGGTAAGGAACTTCATGCTCTTGAACAAAAAATTAAAGAAATAGCAGGGCAGGATTTTAATATTGACTCTCCAAAACAATTGGGAGAAGTGTTGTTTGGAAAATTACAAATAGACCCAAAAGCAAAAAAGACAAAGACGGGGCAATATGCAACATCTGAAAATGTCTTGATTAAGCTGAAGAAAAAACACCCAATAATTGAAAGTATTTTGGATTATCGCCAATTCAGAAAATTGAAAAACACATATGTGGATCCACTTCCAGAATTGAAAGATGAAAAAGACCAAAGAATTCATACACATTTCATGCAGACGGTTACAGCTACAGGAAGGCTTAGTTCTAATAAACCAAATCTTCAAAACATTCCCATAAGAAGTCAAAAGGGAAGAGAGATAAGAAAAGCTTTTGTGCCCAGAAACAAGAATTTTTCGTTAATGGCCGCGGATTATTCCCAAATAGAATTAAGAATTATAGCAGCTCTTAGCAAAGATGGAAACATGATTAAAGCATTTGAACAAGGACTTGATATTCATTCAGCAACTGCTGCCAAGGTCTTTAACACGCCTTTAAACGAAGTGAAAAGAGAACAGCGCAGTGCTGCAAAAGCAGTAAATTTTGGGATTATTTATGGTCAGTCCGCTTTTGGATTGTCTCAAAACCTAGGAATAAGTAGAACAGAAGCAAAAACAATAATAGATAGTTATTTCAATCAGTACAATGCCATAAAAGAATACATGAGCAAAACGATTTCTGTTGCAAGAGAAAAAGGATATGTGGAAACAATAATGAGAAGAAGGAGGTATCTTCCAGATATCAACTCAGCAAATGCAGTAGTTCGAGGATATGCGGAAAGAAATGCAATTAATGCGCCCATTCAAGGCTCTGCTGCTGATATAATAAAACAGGCAATGAACGCTGTGTATACCGCAATGAAAAAACAGAAAGTAAAATCAAAAATGATTTTACAAGTTCATGATGAATTGGTTTTTGACGTTCATGAAACAGAACAAGAAAAAATGACAGCTCTTGTTAAAAAAGAGATGGAAAATGCAGTGAGCCTTTCTGTTCCTTTAGATGTGGAAATTAAAATAGCCAACAATTGGTTGGATGCTCATTAGTTATGAGTTTTTAAGATCTTTTAGAAAGGAATTCATATTGTTGAACTGAAAATCAGCAAGATTCATTTTGGTGTTAACAAGGTGTGTTTTTTCTGGTATTGACACAACATCCATTCTTGCTGCTTTTCCAGCAATAACCCCATTTAAGGAGTCTTCTATAACAAGACAATTTTCAGGTCGAACATCTAATTTTACCGCAGCACCTATAAAAACAGCTGGATGAGGTTTTCCATGGGACTCTTGTTCGGCAGAATGAATAACGTTGAAAAAAGAATTAATTTTTAGTTTGTTTAAAACCGCTTTAATTAAAGATAATGGGGAGGAAGAAGCAAGAGCAATTGGTTTTTTAGAGTTTAAATAATTTAACGTTTCTAGAACACCCGGAAGTGGCATTGCTTGATGGTTTATTAACTCAATCATTTTATCTACTATCTGTTTTTCTATTTCATCAACTTCTGGGGTCCATTTTTCTATATTTTTCCAATAATAAATGACTTCGTCAATTCTTAAGCCAACTGTTTTTTGAAAATCGTTTTTTTTTAGGTCAGACCCCAGTGATAAAAAGACATTATGCATGGCTATTTTCCATAATGGTTCAGAATCAACAAGAACACCATCCATGTCGAAGATAACCGCATCATATTTATTTAGGTTTATCATTTCTTTAATTTAAAGATATGTAATTTGGCAGGTCCAAGGAATTTATGTTTTTCATTTGCTACATAAACATTTCCTTTAGAATCAATTGCCAAGGCCTCTTTTTGGTTGAATTTTTTGTAGATGATTTCTTTTTCTTTAAGAAGAGTGTTTTTTGATAGGCTATATTTAATTAACCTGTTGTATGTCGAAAGGTAAAAATGTTTTTTATAAAATGTTCCTGCAGTGAAAGAATCTACTAACCAGCCTCTTTTTCCAGGAGTTGTTTGCGTAAATTTTTTTAATGAGATTGAAGAATGAAGGTTTTTAATAGGGATTTTATAAACAAAAGAGATTCCGCTATAAGGATTGTTTCCACATTTAGTAAAAATCCACAGATTTTGTCCATCACAAATTAAAGTTTCGGCATCAAAGTTGGGAGAGCTTTTGTTTGGAGGGTATTTCACTTGATCTTTATATTGAAAATTAAAGATAACTGCTTGGCTCTTTTCTTTGTTAAGAACATCTTGAATAGGAATTTGTAAGATGCAAGTGTTTTTTCTTAAGGATTTATTGTTCCCAAAATCACCAATAAACAAATTTCCCTTATGATCTGTGGCGATATCTTCCCAATCATTATTTTTTGCATTGGAAATAAAACATTTTTTAAGAATATTTCCTTTCAAATCAAGAACGAAAATAAACGCTTTATTTCCACCATCATTGTGAGCGAATATTAAGGAATCATTGTATATACAAATCCCAGAGATTTCATTTAATTTTTTTGAAAGCGAATAGGTTTTTTTTTGTCCATAAACAGGAATAATGGAGAGAAAACAAAAAACAAAAAAAACAATCTTAATCATCTTTTTTATTTACTCAAAATGCGTACCACTTCGATTCTTCTGTCGCTTACCTTTTCTACAATAATTGTTAGGGAGTCTGTTTTTATGCTTTCTCCAGAATTTGGAATTGTTTCTAATTGATTAATAAGAAATCCCCCTAAAGTCTCATATTCCTCAGACTCTTCAATATTAAATTCGTATTCTTTGTTTATGTAGTCGATGTCTAATCTAGCTGAAAAACGGAATTCGTTTTCAGAAATTTTTTCTTCCAACAAAATTTCTTTATCGTGTTCATCTTCAATTTCACCAAAAATTTCCTCAATAACATCTTCAATGGTTACTATGCCGGCAGTTCCACCGTATTCATCAACAACAACAGCAATATTCCCACTTTGTTTTGTAAAAAGCTTTAGAAGGTCACTTCCCGGAACAGCAGATGGGACAAATGCAATGGGAAGTAGAATTTGATTGATAACCTCTGGAGTTTTGAAAAGATCAAAAGAATGGACATATCCAATAATATTGTCAATAGACTCTCTATAAACAATTATTTTAGAAAGACCTGTGTCACTAAATAGTTTACTAAGTGATTTGATATCATTGGAAGCCTCTATAGAGACAACTTCAGTTCTAGGAATCATGCATTCTCTGGCCTTTACACTTGAAAAATCAAGAGCATTTTGAAGAATTTGGATTTCATTTCCAAGATGTTCTTCTTCGTCAATACGTTCATTTAAATCATTAATAAAGTACTCCAGATCTACTTTGCCAAAGATTCTGGGCTTTCCTTTGTCGCTATCATTTTCGTTTCCTAAGATGCTGTCGCTTAGAAGAAGGATTAGTTTTGATGGTAAGTAAAATAGAATGTGTGAAAGAAACAAAGGAGAACTTCCAATGTGTAAAGAACGATTAGGGTTTATCTGTACAATTGTTTTGGGTAAAAATTCTGCGACAACAAGCACCAGAACAGTTGATATAAGTGTTTGTAATAATAAAACTAACGCTTCACTTTGAATTCCCCATGAAACAGAGATTATTGGAGCTAGTATTTTAGAAGAAGCAATCCCAAAGATTACTAAGCTTAGATTGTTTCCAACAAGAATAGAGGTTATTATAGAGGATTCATTGTTGTAAAAAAAAGACATAAGTCGACCCTTAACTCCCCCTGATTTTTTGTCCAATTCTACCTTAAGTCTATTTGCAGAGATAAAAGCAAGTTCCATCCCTGAAAAAAAAGAAGAGAAAAGCAAAGAAAGAAATACAATAAAGAGTGGTTCTCCTATTTCACCTAGATTCATGAGCTGTTTGAGCTAGAAAGATACAAAAACGATTTTAAAGAACATCATGCCCTATATCTTTTCTGAAGTATGCATTGTCAAATGAGATTTTTGAAATGTTTTCATAAGACTTTTCTAGAGCTTTTTCTAGAGTTCTTCCGTAAGATGTGACACATAAAACACGACCACCTTGTGTTTTAACAGAGGGACCATCGGCAGAAGTTCCTGCATGAAAAACAAGGCTGTCTAAAATGTTATTGAGACCATAAATTTGTTTTCCTTTTTGATAAGCTTTTGGATATCCCCCAGAAACCATCATTACAGTTGCAGCACTTTTTTCAAAGAACTGAATATCTCTTTCTGAAAGAGTGTTTGAGCCAACGCCTTCAAAAAGGTCTAAAATGTCTGATTTTAATCTTGGAATAACAACTTCAGATTCGGGATCACCTAATCTGCAATTATATTCAATAACATAAGGGTCATCTTTTACTTTTATTAGTCCAAAAAACAAAAAGCCTTTGTATGGAATATCGTCTTTTTTGAGTCCTTTAATTGTGGGAATAATAACTTGATTTATTACTTTGTCGTAAAAAGTGCCTTTTGCAAAAGGCACTGGAGATATTGCGCCCATTCCACCTGTATTAAGCCCTGTGTCTCCTTCTCCAATTCTCTTATAATCTTTTGCTTCAGGTAAAATTTTATAAGAGTCTCCATCGGTAATTACAAAAACAGAAAGTTCTATGCCATCTAAAAATTCTTCAATGACGACTTTGTTTCCGGCCTTTCCAAATTTCTTGTCCACTAAAATGCTGTTTAATTCCTTTTTTGCTTCATCAAGGTCATTTATGATTAATACGCCTTTTCCTGCGGCTAAACCATCTGCTTTAATTACATAAGGGGCCTTCATTTTATCAAGAAAAGCAAATCCCGATTCAATATTTTCTAGATCAAAAGCGCAGTATTTAGCTGTTGGAATATTATGCCTTCCCATAAAGCTTTTAGCAAAAGCCTTGCTGCCTTCTAATTGAGCTGCTTTTTTACATGGTCCGATAACAGGAATTTTATTTAATTCTTCTTCTTCCAAGAAAAAATCATGAATTCCATTTACCAAAGGCTCTTCGGGTCCAACCACTACCACATCAATTTTATTCTCTAAAACAAAAACTTTAATAGAATCAAAATCGTTTATTGATAAATCAATGTTTTTGCCATGTTGCTTGGTTCCGGCATTTCCAGGCGCAATGTATAGATTATCTAAAATAGAACTTTGAGCTATTTTCCATGCTAAAGCATGTTCACGACCTCCTGAACCTAATAAAAGAACATTCATATAATAAGACTTAACAATTGTTTAAAAGAGAATGAAATAAAGACAAGCCATCGCTGTTGTTTAAAGAATTGCTAGAAGCTCGTTCTGGGTGAGGCATCATTCCAAAGATGTTTTTGTTTTTATTTGTAATTCCTGCGATGTTATGAAGAGATCCGTTTGGATTTGCATTATCATTAATTTCTCCATTTTCAGAACAATACTTAAAAAGCACACTGTCATCATCAAGAATTTGTTTAATGGTGTTTTCTGGAGCAAAGAAACGTCCTTCTCCGTGAGCAATAGGGATTTTATAAGCTTTTTCTTGAGACAAGTCCTTTGTTAAAGGAGTTGATTTAGAAGAGGTCTTTAACCAAATGTTTTTGCAAATAAATTTTTGATTGTTATTGTGAAGAAGAGCTCCATCAAGAAGGCCAGATTCCATAAGAATCTGAAATCCATTACAAATGCCTAAGACAGGCCCGCCTTTTTTAGCGTGATTGATGACCTCCTCCATAATAGGAGAAAAACGAGCAATAGCACCAGAGCGGAGGTAGTCACCATAGGAGAATCCTCCGGGGAGAACCACAAAATCGGCATTGTTTAAACTAGTGTCTTTGTGCCAAAGCTTTTCAACAGGTTGATGAAGTTCATTTTTAATTACATCAATCATATCCTGGTCACAATTTGATCCTGGAAAGGTAACTACTGCAAATTTCATTTAACTAAAAAAATGTAGAACAATTTAAGACCCCAAAAGTAGTTAAAATGAAAGGATAAAGAACGCTAAATCAGAAATTTTATAAATGAAAAAAGGAAAAGCAAAAAAAACAAAAGGTTAAACTGTATTTTTTTTGTTTTGGAAAGAAACCCATAAGTTAGGATAAAAACCAAAGGAGTAATAATAAAACTAACAGCAGAAATGTTGCTTTGAATTATCAGGGATGTTATTCCAATACAAAAACAGATAAAGAACCAATAGGTTAATATTTTAAATTGATTTCTAAGTTTAATGGTGGGTTTTTTAATTCGTGATTTAATGGATATAAACGCAAAAATTGTAAGTAATGTGCTTAGAGCAAAAAGAACAAGATGTTCATAGTTGAAATTATATTGGTGTAAATTGGGAAATGGGTCAATATTTAAAGATGGGGTTTTGTTGAAAAAACGAATACAAAACACATAAATAAAGGGAGTTATTATCCCTGCCAAACAAATAAGAGCATCTCTTATTAAAAAGGGTCGAGACACCCAAATCATAAAGAAAACAAAGGGTAAGAAAACAGTAAGAACAGGAAATAAACAACTTGCAATAGAAAAGAATAAGGCGCAGTCGAAAATTAATTTTTTATTGTCATTTGAGGATTTGAGATGTAGAAACTTTGAAAGAGAAAGGATTAAAAAAGTATGGGTTAAGGTTACATTGCTAAGGCAGTAAAAGTCATTAAAAAAACTCATAAGAACGACATACAAAAGAGGAGAGGTGTAAGTGTTTTTTTCAATAAAATTGTGAAAATTAAAAGTTTGACTTATCAAAGTGGCGTTAAAAAAAACAAAGAGAGGCGCTAGAATTTTGCTTGAAATAATGGAGTGATTTATTTTAAATGAAAACAAATTCAAATCCAAAAAAGAAATCCAAACATGATGATTTGTGTAGTTGTTTAACAGTGAATATGTTATGATTATAATAGGGAGTCCTATTAGCCAAGATATTCGATAATCTATAAAAAAACGTATCACCATGCAAAATTAGTTTTTATTATGCGAATATTTTTTCTTTTTTTATTGCTGAAATGTGCTATAAACATAATTTAATAATGTATATTCGTGCTCGTTTTTAAAACCAATCAAAAAATCAAAAAAATGAGTTCAACCAAAATCAAAACTAGATTTTCAGATAAAGAGTTACAGGAGTTTAAAGACTTGATTAATAAAAAACTATCAGAAGCGCAGGAACACTACAATCTTCTTGTTGGTTCATTATCACACTCTGATGACCATGGAACTGATGATACGGGAAGAACGTTTAACATGATGGAGGACGGTTCGGAAACATTGTCAAGAGAAGAATTGGCTCAATTGGCTGCTCGACAAAAAAAGTTTATAATAAATTTGTCTAATGCGTTACGCAGAATAGAAAATAAAACATATGGTATTTGTCGCGTTACTGGAAAGCTTATAAATAAGCAAAGGCTTAAACTTGTTCCTCATGCAACGATGAGTATAGAGGCAAAAAACGCAAAAAACAGTTAGGATTAGTGAAAAAAAAAATACTGATAGTTAGTTCGGTAGTTTTATTGATTTTGTTTTTAGATCAATTCATTAAGGTTTACACCAAAAACAATTTTTTTTATGGAGAATCTGTCCCTCTATTAGGAGACTGGTTTGTAATGGAATATATTGAAAACCCTGGAATGGCATTTGGAACCACTTTTGGGTCAAAATATTGGCACAAATTAGCTCTCAGCCTTTTTAGGGTTGGAGCAATTGTTGGGATAGCTTATTATTTTGTTAATCAGGCGAAAAAAGGAATGAGGTTAGAATTTTTAATTGCTCTTGGTTTGGTTTTAGCTGGAGCAACAGGAAATTTAATTGATTCTTTGTGTTATGATTTTTTTTATGAATTTGATCCCTGTTCACCTGCCAACAGAATGGAAGGATCGGGACTGTACACAAAATGCTATGGCATAAGTTGGGAGTATCGTAATTCTGGTTTTCTGATGGGAAATGTAGTGGACATGTTTAGATTTCAGGCAACTTGGCCTTCATGGGTGCCTCTTGTTTCTGGAAAAGATGTTTTTCCTGCAATTTGGAATGTTTCTGATGCTGCTATAACTTGCGGTGTTGCAATGATTTTTATCCGGCAAAAAACATATTTCAAACAATAGAAGAATAAAATAGCAAGACTTCTTAAAATCAACTTTTCAATTTATTATTACCTTAGTTCCGAATGGACTCACTAACACAAGTTGTTTTAGGAGCCGCTGTGGCAGAGGCTGTAGGGGGTAGAAAAATGGGAAATAGAGCCCCTTTGTGGGGTGCAATTGCCGGAACAATACCGGACCTGGATGTTTTTTTGCGCTTGATTTATGACCCGGTTAATGCCATGTTTCTTCATCGAGGATTCTCACATTCCATTGTTTTTGCTTTCTTGTTTTCGCCGTTTTTAGCATATATAATTTATAGGATTTACAATAAAAAATATTCTATTCGAATGCTTTTAAAGCTTTCGTTTTTTTCTATAATAACACATCCCTTATTAGATATGTTTACAAATTTTGGAACTCAACTTTTTTGGCCTTTTGATTATCGTGTTTCTCTAAACACGATTTTTGTTATAGATCCATTATACACTATCCCATTTCTAGTTTTTCTTTTAATCACTTTATTCTTAAAAAAAGAGTCCTTAATTAGAAAAAGATTGAATCGGGTTTCTTTGTTTTTATCTTGTTCTTATTTGCTTGTCGGTTGTCTAATTAAGATTTATATTCATTCAAAAACAGATGAAAAATATAATTCTTTAGATATTCTACCAGATAGAACTATAACGGTTCCTATGCCATTAACTTCTTTTTACTGGTTTTCTTTAGCAGAAGGAGAGGAGGCTTTTTATTTTTCTTATGAATCACTTTTTTATTCTTTTAATCAAAAAGACATTGATACAATTCAAAAAAATCACTTTCTTCTTGAACAGAGGGGGGTGATGAGGAACCCTCAAGTTTTGAAAATTATTAAAATGTCCAAAAACTACTATTCTGTTAAAGAGGTTGGAAACAATCTGTTAATTTATGACCTAAGGTTTGGAAATAGCTCAAAAATTTCTGCAGGCAAACAAAAAGAACCAGTTTGGGGGTATTTGCTGCACTTTAATAAAAACAAATTAACCAAGATTAATCCTAAAAAGCCTAATTATAGTTCTAGCCTTGATTTCAGCAACTATTTAAGAACTATTTTTTCAGAAAACAATTACGAATAAACACTTAGTAGCATAAGAGAAACACGTATCTTTTTATAAGAAAGAGCACTCATTTTTGTTTTTCAAAAGTATTTTTTTTTCATCCATTTGATGAATCCAAGCACTTTTGTCCTCGAAAAACAAACAAGAAATTAAAATGAAAAAACAAAAAACATCAAAAGAATTCAGCAACGTAAAAATGGAAATGCTAGTAGACTGGATGAAATATTGGGATAAGTTCGACATAGAGCTTTATTATAAATTAATGTCATAAAAATCAATAATTAAAAACAAACAAAATGAAAAAACAAACAATGATTATTCTGCTATTTGTGGGCATGGGAAGTCTTTTATTTACTTCTTGCAAGACAACACAAACAGAGGGAAAAGTGCCCGCAATTGAAAAACCTTTAAATGGAGAGGTTGTTATTAAATGGGAAAGTGGAGCTGTTTGGAGTAAGGGGGTGTATAAAAACAATGAAAAAGAGGGGAGGTTCACTGTGTATTATCAAACTGGGAAAAAACAATATGAAGAAATGTTTTCTAATGGAATAAAAAACGGAAAATACATCTCTTATTTTGAAAATGGCAACAAGGAAGAAGAGGGAAAGTATCTTAATGATTTAAAACATGGTGAGTGGCTAACATATTCTTCATCGGGATCTGTTATAGACAAATCAACCTATAATAAAGGAGTTAAGGTTTAAGAAAGCAAATCTTGTTATCGGCTATAAAAAGCATAATAAAAACAATTAAGAATGAAAAGCTTTAAATTATTTTTGACGGCTTTTTTAGGAATCTTTATTTCAATGCAAACCATTGCGCAAAAGGATATTCAAAAGAAAAACAGTTATTACCATAGAACAGAGTTATTTGATAGTTATGCTAACCTGGTGGGTTATGCAAAAGAAAACCCTGAGCTTAATAATATTGAATACTTTGATGTTTATGGGAATATGATAAAGCGTCAAAAGCAAAAGAAAATTTTTAATAAAAACAAGAGAAAAAAAACGGATTATCAAGACGTAAATAAAAAGAAAACTCATAAAAGAGGGGAGCTCTGTCAGCGACATGAAGTTTTCGACTTAAGTGGAAACATAAAAGGTTACTATGAATTCAACAGTATATTTAATAGATGGGAATACAATGAAGCGTGGTATTAAAAAACAAAAACAATAAAAATAGTTTGGTGGGTTGGCTCTTTATTAAAAAATAAAGAAAGTCAAGAAAAAAAGGGGGCAATCGCCCCCTTTTTTATTGTTAGTATTCCTTTTTAAGCGGCATTACATTTTGTGGTTGCACTATTTTCGATAAAAAGAAGGTCATTTATTTCAATTTCAGTAATATGCCTTCTTTTTCCATCTTCAAAATAAAAACGACTGATTATTTTTCCCTCAATTGCAAGATAGGTTTTGTGGTCTTTTATTTTTTCGATTACTTTAATCCACTTCCCCCAGGCACTTAATAAATGATGATCTTTTGTTGTAATAAAGTTCCCTTTAGTATCAAGAGTTTTTTCACTAGTTGTTAAGCTGAATTTAGCAACTTTTCTACCGTCTTTCAGCGTTATATATTTTGGAGCAGAGCTCATTTTTCCAATTAAATTTACGTAGTTCATTTTAATGTTTTTTTAATGGATTTGTATTTTTGATTTTTCCGTTTCTTTTTCAACGTCTTGCAGCAAAAGAAATTCATGCGCTTCAACATGAGTGCTTAATCTTTTTTCTCCATTTTTTGTTTCGTAAGATTGATTAACCAAACGACCTTCAATTAATACTTTTTGACCTTTGCTTAACTTTTTATTAATCAGCTCTCCGATTTTCCCCCATGCATTTATCGTGTGCCATTGTGTGACTTCTTGCCAATCACCGTTTTTGTTTTTATAGATTTCGTTTGTTGCCAGTGATAGCTTTGTAAGCGAATGCCCAGATTCAAATTTCAGTGTTTCAGGCGTTATGCCTATTCTTCCTATCAAACTGACTTTGTTTTTTAATGTGTTCATATGTAATTATTTTTTAAAGTTTGAACAATATGTTTTGTGTCCTTTATCAACGCTTTGTTGAATTGACAATGCAAATATCGAACTCAGCAATGAAGATATTCGGTCGTTTGTTATTTATTGTCGAATGTCTTTCGGTTGTAACTAATTAAAATTGGATAAAGAGCTGATAAATAGCGTCTTAATGAAACACATTTTTTTCTGTAAATATTTATAATATATATGTTTAGTAATCTATTTATTGTTTTTAGTTTTTGATAGCTAAGTTTTATTTTTATTAGTGAACAATGTCTATATTTATTTTGAGCTTAACACCGATTTCACTCTTGGCTATTTAACGAAAAACACCTATAACTATTTCAAAAAAAGAAAACGGCTTTTTAAGGTGGAAGACGAATTGATTCGGTTCATGAAAAACCAAAACAAAATTCAAAACAAAACGACTATTAAAAAGGATTTAATTCAACTAAAAGAGAGTATGAGAAAATGGAAAAAACACAAGTTTGAGTATAGGCCTTTTCAGCAATTTGATTTTGAATATTGGGCCAAAGCAAAACTTGAAAAGAAACTGATATGTGAATTAAATGTGCTAGATAATTAATATGTGGTAATGTGCAATTTTTTGCTTTTCCACTTATAAAGAGTGCCATTTTTTTCAATTTCTTCTTCTTGTTTAGATTCATCTTTTAAGATTTTATCTAAATATGCAAACACCTCTTCATTCTTTATATTAACACTTGCCCCTTTGGTTATAGCGTGCCCCACATAAGAGTGGATAATATTTTTATAGGAGTCCGCAAAAAGTTTATTTGTTGCAAATAAATCACAACCTATTATTTCGCTTCCACTAACTGCTATAAAACCTATAATGTTTTCATTTCCTTCAAATGCATTTTCAAATTTCTTCATATATCCCTTTATTTTATCTTGGTATTCTTTGGAGTTCTCAAGATTGGTGTAAGTACTTGTTGATGATGAAGCTTTATTGCTTTTTGTGTGTTCATCAACCGTACTCCAAACTTTACTTTGATTTGCGTCTTCAGTAACCACTTTTCTAATGTCCATACTTGACACATTATAGTATCCAGTAAATTGACCTTTATTATTTTCTTTAGTACTCCATCTGTTTTTTTCAACACAAAAAGCACTTAAATCAACTTCTTGACCGGGAGAAAGAACAATATCCTTTGCAATTACCCGGTCTTGTTTCCCTCCTTTAACAACTTCTCCCGCCATTATAAATATGGTATCTGAAGAGGTATTTTTAGCAATTAGCTTGTTAACTGTTCCACCAATACCACCAGAAATTTGATTTTGCGAAATGTTTTGAGTTTGTATTTGCCTCTGTGAATTTGTTTGATTTTCTTGCCTTTGTTCCAAAATAGGCTCGTTTTGTGTTTGATTTTCTGAATTTATTTGCGCATTATTACTCTGAGGAGTGTCTGCTCCAGTTTCTTTAATGATTATTTTTTTTTGTTGAATAGCATCTTTAAGTAGTAAAAAATTGCCAATGTTTTCGTGTTGAGTTTTAAATTCCTTATTTGCCACAATGGGAAATAATCTTAGATTTTTATATGTATAGCTAATATCATATTTTTCTGGAGACTCAATATTTTCATATGAGTAGTCTTTAAGTCTCATTATTTTAAGATTTTCATGTAGATACTGTCCAAAAGAAGTAATGGAAAAAAAGACGAATAAAAGTGCTGTAAATGGGGTTTTTAATTTCATAGATTGGTTTGTTTTTTTCTCTAATACACTTAAAATAGTAATCGGTTCATTTATTAAATAAAAACAATCTATTACTTTTGATTACTCTTTATCAAACAGGTTAAATGAAAAGCACAATTCTTTTTATTCTTCTATGTTTTGTTTGTTTACAAAACATCTCTTTTGGACAAGACAAAAATGAATATTTAAAAAACAATAGTTTTGATTTATATCAAAAGCAATCTCTACAATTAAATAAGACAAAAGTTATTGGCTTTGGCGCTCTACATGGAAGTTCCGAAACAGAAACAGCAGAAATACTCTTGCTAAAAGACTTAATGAAAAAACATATTTTAGGATTTTATTTTATTGAAACAGATTTTTCAACAGCAAAAGGTTTTCAAAAGTTTATTGAAACGGGGGATAAAAATCTTTTGCTTGATTTAATAGAACAATATGGAGCAGGGGTTCCACAAGAAAAAAGCATTGAAACTTACAATAAGTGGGTTAAACTTCAACCAATATTTAAGTCTTGTAAAGTCCAGATACTTGGAGCAGATAAAATATCTTCTTTTAAATATCCAGTTCAAGATGTTGTTTCTCTTGTTTCCGATAAAAGCAACTGGCCTAAACTTGATTCTTTAAATCAATTATTAAGTAAGGATGGAATGAAATGGATTGTAAACCCCCAAATAAAAAACAAAGCAGAGTGGTTTGCCAGAAAAAATAACGCATTTTTAAAAAAACAGCTAAGAGACTTTATCAAAGACTACGAAGAGAAAAAAACAACTTATGAAATGAAAATTTCTGACACGGCAATCTTTAACCACATAATCTCCAACCTTAAAAAAGAACTTGGCCCTTATTCTCCGAGAGAACCTCGTATTCTTAGCAACTATGTTTTTTTAAAAAAACAATATGATTTAGATGGTGCTATGCAGTTTTTTAGGTATGGTGTTTTTCATATAATGAAAGAAAAAATAAATGGACGATCTACTTTTTTTAACCAGCTTATTGAAAATGATTTGTATAAAAAAGAGGAAGTGTTAAGTATTCAAGGCTTCTTAACAAAAAGCCGAGTATTATGGGAAATAAAAAAAGACAAAAGAACTAATTATGTCGGATTTACAACAAAAGGAGGAGTGGGTATTGCTGATTATTGGCTTGAATATTATAAAGGAATCAAACACTTAAAAAGGAACAAAAAATCAAACATTACATGCTATTTTTTAAATGGAAAAAACGGCCCTTACAAAAAGGAAAACACTTTTGAACTGGTGGAAATAAAAAAGCTTTTTGGAAGAAACTTTTGGAATTTGGAACGGGACAAAAACACGACGGATTACATAGATTATGCGATTTTAATTAGCAACTCTAAAGCAAATAGACCACTCGAGGAATTAAAAAAGTAAGTATATTTAAGCTATGGGATTGGCAGCTAAGACTGATTTGAATCCCTACTTCGAAAGAAGGACCCATGTGTATAATTTTGAAGCTTAGGAAAATAATCTTAAGGAGCGTCTCAGAAATAGGATGAAAGGCCTCATTTGCATTGCAAAACAAGCGTAAGCTAACAGTGGAACTCAAATTATTTCGGCAAACCTAATCGTGTTAATTGAGGCTTCAATTAACAGAAACACATGGGTTTTTTACTTCGTTTAAAAGAAACTTTTTAGAAGAAAACAGTTATATACCATGTTCCACTTTAAAATGAAAAACAACTATCTATTACTATTTGCATTTATTCTATTAAATCTATTAACATTTTCAGAAATAAAAGCACAAACAGATACCCCGAGTGAAAAGGGCTTATCTTTTTTTGATAAATGTGCCCTTGACGGTGGAGGATATACGCTTGTTCTTAAAACAATGAACAGCACATCAAAAGAAGAATTAATCGATTATTTTACGATGAACACCTCTTTTTTAAAAAAAATAAAACAAGAAATGGGACCTTTCATCAAAATAGGCAATGCCACAGATGTTCACTATCCAACCTTTTGTATGGAAATGCTCGGAGCACATTGTTATGAGCTACACCTTAGTCGTTATGGAAATACCTTTTTGTCTTGCAAAATCGGATTTTTAGAAGCAGATAGTACAGGAATGATTACGGATGGCGGTGGACGTTTTAAATTTGACCCAAAATGGATTAAACTATTAAAAATCGAACTCAAAAAAACAAAAAAACGAGTAAAAAACTTTAATTCTGTTGCCGATGCAAGAAAATATTTGAAAGACTTAAAAAAAACAGGGAAACTGCTTCACTATTCAAGTGAACTTTGGCAAAAGTACGATGGCTTTTTTATACTTGAATATATTATTCCAAAAAAAGAAGTTTGTGATGAAGTAGACTGGTATATACCTTGTTTAAAGGCTAAAATGAAATCTCTTTATCCAAACAAAAAGTTTAGAGTTTCTCAAATAAGCAATGGAAAGCCTGCACGTTTTGTAAGTGTCGATTGTGAATATGATGTTTTGTTAAACATTAATAAATTGGGATATAAAATATATCAAAACAAATGGAATCCTTACGGGTCTGTTAAGTTAGAATACTACCTAAACGAATAACGCCTTATGCCTTTTTAACAAACTCAGATTTTAAACCCATTGAGCCAAAACCATCAATTTTACACGCAATATTATGATCGCCATCCGTTAAACGGATGTTTTTGACTTTCGTGCCAGACTTTATTGGTTTGGGAGCCCCTTTAACCGGTAAGTTTTTTATAACAATAACAGAGTCGCCGTTATTTAATATGTTCCCATTAGAATCAAGGACTTTTGTGTTTGATTCTTCTAAATCTTGTTGAGGATTCCACTCATGATTACACTCAGGGCATGCATAAAGTTCTTCACTCACAAAATAACCATATGGAGATTCACAATGTGGACAGGGTTTCATTTCTTTGGACATGATGTTTCTTTTTTATGAGTTAATTTTTCTCCACATTGGCTTTAATTTAGAAATCAAAATAAATGTTTCACAAGTTTCAATATGTGCTCCTTTAAGATATCCAGTGCTCATTAAAAACTCCTTGGTGATTTCCTTTCCCGTAAATTTAAATGTTTTTTTGAAAAGCTTTACCCAAAGATCCAAAGGCAACGGATGATTTTGATTTAAC
>Ga0163108_10000302_pt1 | contig 36815 bp, 19 predicted proteins | sample Fk1155metaG_FD_109644 | JGI IMG/M metagenome (GOLD analysis project Ga0163108, IMG submission 109644) | Marine microbial communities from the Central Pacific Ocean - Fk160115 155m metaG | ecosystem: Environmental > Aquatic > Marine > Oceanic > Photic zone | place: The Central Pacific Ocean...
ATTGACATTTACTATATAAACTGATATAATTGAATTGAAGCACTAAAGGAATTATGGCTAAAGGATTTACTGTTAAAGCAAACGCACCTAAGAAGGTTAAAGAACCAGAATGGGATTATGATGCAGCGAAGGCAATGGTCAAGGGTAAGACTATTGTATTTTGTTTACCTGGTAGAGGAGTATCATATGCATACTTAAAGAGTTTCGTTCAACTATGTTTTGATTTAGTTCAAGTAGGAGCCAGTATACAGATCAGTCAAGATTACTCTAGTATGGTAAACTTTGCTAGATGTAAGTGTTTAGGTGCGAATGTATTAAGGGGACCTAATCAAAAACCTTGGGATGGTAAGTTACATTATGATTGGCAATTATGGATTGATAGTGATATAGTGTTTAATACTGAGAAGTTTTGGCAATTAGTATTAATGGATAAAGATTTAGCAAGTGGATGGTATTGTACGGAGGATGGTAAGACTACATCTGTAGCACATTGGATGGATGAGGATGATTTCAGAAGTAATGGTGGAGTAATGAATCATGAGACTATTGAGAGTATGAGTAAGAGGAGAAAACCTTTTCAAGTTGACTATACAGGATTTGGATGGTTATTAATTAAGCATGGTGTATGGGAGAATGATGAGATGAAGTATCCTTGGTTTGCTCCAAAGATGCAAGTATTTGAGAGTGGAGAGGTACAGGATATGTGTGGAGAAGATGTTAGTTTTTGTTTAGATGCAAAGGAGGCAGGGTATGAGATATGGTGTGATCCAAGGGTAAGGGTAGGACATGAGAAGATGAGGGTTATATAGTGAAAGAGAAGTATAATATTTACTGTAAGGGTAGGTTGATTCATTCTAATTTAACAGAGGATCAATACTTCGAAACAATGGGAGATTTATCACGGGATTTTTATGAGACCGGTTCTCCCAATCCAGACGATCTTAAAACTGAGATGTTGAAGGATGAACCAAGTTTATACGATAATAGGGAGTTATTAAATGAGTAAAGTAAGAACAACGTTATCTGGTGAGAGTTTTGTAGAGGCACAGCCGAAAAAGACTCGTCAAGGTACTGGTAAGCATACGAAATATACTGCGACTTCGCGTAACTCGCCTCGTAAAAAATACAAAGGACAGGGTAGGTAGTATAAATAAAGGCAAGAAATACTGTCTTGCTATATGGCCGTCGTTCAGAGAATATCTAGAACCTTTAAAGATATAAGTCTTTCCTTTAGCCCACATCCGGTAACAAAGGATTTACCTATACTTAAAAATGAAAGTGCAATTAAAAGATCTGTACGTAATTTAGTAGAAACAATACCAACAGAACGTTTCTTCAATCCTTTATTAGGATCGGAGGTACGTTCTAGTTTGTTTAATTTTGTAGATTATGGTACTGCGTCCAATATTCAGAGTCAAATTGAAACTACACTAGATAACTTTGAGGATAGGATTGAGAATTTACAAGTAGAAGTAACACCTCGTCCTGATGATTATGAATTTGCAGTGAGTGTCTTTTATACAATTGTAGGACAAGGGCAAGATTTTCCACAGGAATACACCTTTATTCTAGAAGCAACTAGGTAAGATATGCCGTTTACTAAATTTACAAACTTAGATTTTGATCAAATAAAAGTATCAATCAAAGATTATCTCCGTGCGAATAGTACATTTACGGATTTTGACTTTGAAGGATCTAACTTTTCAGTTTTAATTGATACTTTAGCATATAATACGTATATTACAGCATTCAACTCTAATATGATTGTTAATGAGTCTTTCTTAGACTCTGCAACATTAAGAGAGAATGTTGTTTCATTAGCTAGAAATATAGGATACGTACCGCGTTCTAGGACAGCAGCAAAGGCAGATGTCACATTTAGTGTCTCAACTACCTCTACAAGTCCTACGATGACGCTACAGGCAGGGTTAGTGGCAGTTGGTGCTGTTAATGATACGTCGTATGTATTTTCGATACCAGAAAACATAACAACAACGATTAAAAATGGTGTTTCTACCTTTGGAACAGCAACAGATCCTATTAGTTTATATCAAGGAACTTACTTAACGAAGTCTTTTGTTGTAGATGGTTCATTAGATCAGAGATTTACTTTAGATAATTCTTATATTGATACATCTACTATTAATGTATATGTTAAAGGTATAGGTGATAGTGGTATTGGTAGAGAATATAAGAAGATTGATAATATATTGAATATTAAATCTAGTTCAGAGACATACTTATTACAAGAAGTTCAAGACGAAAGATATGAATTATTGTTTGGTGATGGTATCTTTGGTAAGAAATTAGATGATAATGCTGTCATAACAGTTACTTACATTACTACTGATGGTAAAGAAGGTAATGGACCTTCACTATTTTCATTCTCTGGTAGTCTAACAGGGTCAATTAATGAGATAATATCACCTATTAATATACCTGATATTAATACAATTATAGCTGCATCTAATGGTGGTGACATTGAGTCGTTAGATTCTGTTAAGTATTTTGCTCCTAGACTGTATTCAGCACAGTATAGAGCAGTTACAGCAAGAGACTATGAGTCTATAATACAACAAATATACCCAAATACAGAGACTGTATCGGTTGTTGGTGGTGAAGAACTAGATCCTCCTGAGTTTGGGACTGTTTCTATCACTATTAAACCTAAAAATGGTGATTATGTATCTGATTTTGACAAGCAACAGATACTTTCTAACCTAAAGAACTACTCTTTGACTGGTATTAATCAGAAAATATTAGATCTTAAGGTACTTTATGTCGAAATAGAGTCTTATATTTACTATAATAGTAGTCAAGTTAGTAATGTTAGTGATTTAAGGAGTAATATTATTAAAAGTTTGACAACTTATTCTGAATCTGGTGATATTAATAAGTTTGGTGGGCGATTTAAGTATAGTAAAGTACTAAATGTTATTGATAATATTGATAGTGCGATCACATCTAACATTACAAGGGTTAGAATTAGAAGAAATTTGAAGGCAGTTACTAATCAATTTGCCCAATATAAGTTATGTTATGGTAATAAATTCCATATCAGTCCTAATGGGTTAAATATAAAGAGTACCGGGTTTAAAATCTCAGGTAATTCGAATACAGTTTATCTTACAGACATTCCTAATAAGGATAGTTCTGGTAATTTAGATGGTAGTGGATTGGGTGTATTATCTGTTGTTAAGAAAGATGCAGAAACTAATGAATTTATGGTTGTTATAGCATCTGCTGGAACTGTAAATTATACAACAGGTACTGTAAATCTAACTACTGTAAATATAACATCTACCGATGAACCTAATGATATTGTTGAAATTCAAGCAATACCAGACTCAAATGATGTAATTGGAGTAACTGATCTGTATTTGAATTTAAACATCCCTGATAGTTCAATAAATATGGTTAAAGACACCATTTCTTCAGGTGAACAAATATCTGGCATCGGATTTAAAGTTACATCAAGCCATACAAATGGAGAATTAATCAGGGAATAATATGATAACTACGGGTTTTGATACCAGAATAAAGATTCAGCAGGTACTTGACAACCAGCTGCCAGAGTTTATATTATCTGAAAGTCCTAAAGCAGCCGAATTTTTAAAGCAATATTACGTTTCTCAAGAATATCAAGGTGGTAATATTGATATTGTTGATAATTTAGACCAATATTTGAAGTTAGATCACCTAACTCCAGATACAATTTCAGGTACAACTACACTTTCTAGTGGAATTAGTACTACTAGCACTACTATAAATGTTGGTACTACTAAGGGTTACCCTAAAGAATATGGTCTTTTAAAGATTAATGATGAAATTATTACATATACGGGTCTAACAACCAATACTTTTACTGGATGTGTTCGTGGATTTAGTGGAATTACGACATATCATGCTGAAAATGCACCTGAAGAACTCGTTTTTACAGACACAGCAATAGATGATCATCTATCTGGATCAAGTGTACAGAACTTAAGTTCACTATTTTTAAAAGAATTTTACAAAAAGATCAAACATACCCTAACTCCTGGGTTAGAAGATGTTGATTTTACCTCTACATTAAACGTTAGTAACTTTATAAAAGAATCTAGAGCGTTCTATCAGTCAAAAGGTACTGAAGAATCTTTTAGAATCCTCTTTAATGTCTTATATGGAGTTACTCCAAAGGTAGTTGACCTTGAAGAATACTTGGTTAAACCATCAAGTGCAGAGTTTATTAGACGTGAAGTTATACTTGCAGAACCATTATCAGGAGATCCTAATAAGTTAGTAGGACAAACTATCAAGAAATCTACTGATAGTGTAACTCAGGCATCTGTTTCTGAAGTTGAAATAGTTACTAGGAAGGGAATATCGTATTATAAACTAGGTCTTTTTGTTGGTTTTGACGAACAAGAACTTATTAAGGGTAGTTTTTCTATTCCAGGTAAGACAATAGTTCAAGATCAGATATCTATTGGATCATCTGTTATTACAGTAGACTCTACAGTTGGATTTGGTGCAACTGGAACAGTTATTTGTGGTCTTAATACTCATATTACCTATACTGAAAAGACTTTAAATCAGTTTTTAAGTTGTAGTGGTGTAACATCTGGTATTAGTACAGCATCTGACCTAAGATCTAATGAAATTATCTATGGATATGAGGACGGAGATACTGCTAAGAAGGTAGAATTAAGAATTACGGGTGTTTTATCCGAATTTGTTCCTGTTTCTGACATTAATTTAGCCAGAGAAGGGGAAAAAATCACGGTTAGAAACCTAGGTGAGAAGATTTATAACCCAGAATCAGGTAAAACTAGGAAAGAAATCTTTGCAAATTCTTGGATTTATAATACATCTTCAAGATATCAAATAAAATCGATATCTGGATCATCATTTACCCTCTATTCTAGTATTGATGACTCTAGTTTAAAGGTAGGTGATAGTGTAGATGTTTTATATCGGAACGAACAGAATATTGTTGCAAGTAATGCTACGGTAAGTAATATAAATGCTCTTACAAAAGAGGTTATTTTAAATAATTTAAGTGGATTTACTCCTTTATCAAACAAATTTTATGATATAAGAAGAAATTTAAGAAAAGCTTACAGTAATGTAGCAGATATTGATTATGGAAACTATAAACTTACATCTAATATTCAGAATGTTTATAGTGAAAATAGTGATTATTTGTATGTTGCCGCAAATTCGCTACCATCTTATGAAATTACAAGAGACCTTGCAGAAAGTGTTCTTACTAATGCATCAGGAACAGCAATTCAGGGATACAATAATATTACTGCAAAATACACAATTCTTTCTTTTAGTACAGATGTCCCTTTTCTTACTGGAGATGCAGTATATTACAATCCAGAAACCACTACAATCACTGGATTACGTGAAGGAATTTATTACGTAGAGGTTTTAGGTAATAAAAACCAGATAAAATTATATGTTTCAAGATCATTTATTGTTACAGGTACCTGTGAAGAGTTTGAACCTCTTGCAGCAGGAACTGGAGAACATTCATTTATTTTATCAACACATCGTAATAGAAGAATAGGTGCACAAAAATTACTTAAAAAGTTCCCACCAGAGGCAAATATTAAGTCTGGAGAAGGTGTTAAGACTACTCCTGGAGCATTAGGTATATTAATTAATGGTGTTGAGATAGCCAATTATAAATCAGATGATAAGGTCTTTTATGGTCCTTTTGATGGATTGGATATATTCAATGGTGGTTCAAATTATGATGTAATTAATCCACCGACCTTTGTAGTTGGAAATTCTCCAACAGGTACTGGATCAACTGCATTACTACAACCAGTTATTAGTGGTGTTGTTGAATCGGTTTCTATTGACCCTCAAGATTTTGATATTGAAAAGGTTAATTCTATAACTCTTATTGGTGGTAATGGTGATGGAGCAGTTTTAGATACTACTCTTGGGAAACGATATAGAGAATTAACGTTTGATGGCAGACCAACTACCAGTGGTGGTGGTGTTTCTCTTACTGATGAGACGATACTGTTTAGCACTAATCATAATCTATTAAATGGTCAGGCTATTGTTTATGATAAAAATGGACATGATGAGATTAGTACTGGTGATTATAAGGGACTTAATACTGATCAGAATCAATCATTACAAAGTGGAACAATATATTTTGCCAAATCTATTAATGTTAGAACAGTAGAACTATATCCAACTCATGCCAATTATGTTGCTGGAATTAATACAGTAGGATTTACTACGGCAAGTGGTGTTGGTGTACATAAATTTAGAATTTATGATACTAAACAAACAATACAAGACATTCAGGTATTAGAATCTGGAAGTGGATATACAAATAGAAAATTAATTGTAAAACCAATAGGAATCTCTACAGTTAATTCAACAGTTACCTATAAAGATCACGGGTTTAAAGATGGAGAGAATATTGTATATTCTACAACAGGAACAAGTATATCTGGATTAACCACATCTACTGGAATAACTACAACTACAACACAATATTCTATTATTAAATTAGATGATAATTCCTTTAGACTTGCTAGTGCTGGTTTTGCAGGGACAGTAACTAATAATCATAGAATAAACAAGTATATTAACTTTACATCAATAGGATCTGGATATCATAATTTTGAGTATCCACCAATAGAAGTTATTATTAATGCTGAATATACAAATACTGCATCTGGAGTTGTAGGAGTAATAACAGCAACTCCTAAGGTTCGGGGATCAGTAATTGGTGCTTATGCATATGAAGGTGGAGTTGGATATGGAAGTACTATTCTTAATTTTGAAAGAACACCATCAATTACTATAAAGAATGGAAAAAGAGCTGAATTAAGACCAATTATTAATGGTGGGAAGGTAACTTCTGTAGATATTATTAACAGAGGTATAGAATATGCCGCTGCACCTGATTTAGAAGTTGTTGGTATTACGAGTGGGGTAGGTGCTAAGTTAAGAGCTGTTGTTAAAGATGGTGAAATTGTTGAGGTTATAGTAAATAATCAAGGTGTTAATTATATTCAGAACGAAACATCAATCAAAGTAACTGCTCCTGGATCAGGTATAATCTTTAATCAAAAAGTTAGAGGATTGTCTATCAATAATTTTGATAGATTTGGTAATGATATATTAGTTGAAGGTGATAATAAACTTAAGTATTCTGTTGTTGGATATTCAACTGATATTGGTAGAGAGAATTTTGGTGATACTGGAATAGATCACTCACCTATTGTTGGGTGGGCTTATGATGGTAATCCAATTTACGGTCCATTTGGATATAGTGATCCTGCAGATAAAAACTCTGCAATACAAATGCTACAATCTGGATATGTTGTCAATACTGCCAATGTATCAGATAGACCTGTAGGATTTAGTGGAGGATTTTTCGTAGATGATTATGCTTTTGACAATTCAGGTGATTTAGATGAAAATAATGGTAGATACTGCAGAACTCCAGATTATCCTAATGGAATCTATGCATATTTTGTAGGAGTAACTACAGATGTTACTACTGGTAAATTAAAACCAGAATTCCCTTATTTTATTGGAGATAGTTATAGATCAAATCCAATTGAAGACAACTTCTTAATCAATCAAGATAATTTTGACTTTAATAACTCAGATTTACTTAGAAATACCTTCCCATATAAGACAACTGATCAACATGCAGATAATGACTTCTTAATAGAATCAAATGAGTATATTGATCAAGTATCTGTAGTTGAGTCTGTCAAGAAAGGTTCTGTAGATTCTTTCCAGGTTATTGGAGCAGGAAGTGGGTATAAAATTGGAGATTCTGCTACCTTTGACAATACAGGAACTAATGGTGGTGGATTGAGTGCTGGAGTTTATACATTAACCGGTAAAGATATTACAAATATTACAACAAATATTGAAACCTATAATGATGCCGTATTTGTTTGGAAAAATGCTAATGAAGTATCTGCTTACATATCAACATCACATCTTTTATTCTCAAATGACGATATTGTAGTATCAGGACTAACAACTTCTGCAATAAACTCTCTTACAGGGTCTCATACAATAGGGATACAAACAGATAGAACAGTACTTGCTAAAGGAATGGCAGTTGCTGCTGCAGGAATTGTAACTGATGTTTATGTCACATCAATTCCAGATTCTTTTGTTGCTGGAAGTTTTATTGGGATAGGACCAGAAAAGTTACAAATTCTTAATACATTTACAGATAGAAAGATTTTAAGGGTTCAAAGAGGTGCTAATAGCGGAGCATTTATATCAACATCAACATCTGTTGATTTGTCACCAAGTTACTTAACGATTCCAGTACAAACTGATTATTTTAATTCTAAAGTAAATGACGTATATTATTTTAATCCATTTGAAAGTGTTGGTCTTGGAACAGATGTAGGGGTAGGAACAAGTAGGAATTATTCAATAGGAGAATTAACAGAGTCTATTTCAGTTCAAACACAAAGCATATATGCACCAAATCATCCATTTAAGACAAATCAATCAGTAACATTTAAAAAACCTGCTTCTGGAGCAACTTTGAATGTATTGGATGGTAGTGGAAACCCATTCACTTTACCTGTTTCAGGAAACGATCAAACTGTTTATATTATTAATAAGTCGAAAGATTATATTGGTATTGCAACTCAACTTGGAGACATTGTAACCACTAATGGTTTATTCTTTGTTACTCCTGGTACTAATAGATTTGATTATACTATCGAATCACAATATAGCAGACTTAAGAATAATCAAGTAACAGGAAAAATTCAGAAAATTAATTCAGTAGTATCTGTTTCTACATCACACGGATTAACTAATAATGATATTGTTACTCTTACTGCCAATCCAAATGAATCAGTTGGTGTTGGTGCTTCTACAGCAATAAGATTAAAGTATAACGCAGTAGATGATAAATTAATAACTAATCCAATATCATTCACTAATACATCCATAAAAACAGATATATTGGGTCTTGGTGATCACGAATTAAGTACTGGAGATAAGGTATTCTATTCTGGTTCTGCTACTGGACTATCTACAGGTTCTTATTACGTTTATCGTATAGATGATGACAATATTCAGTTAGGACTAACACGTAACGATGTAATTACATATCCACCTACTATTGTTGGTGTAACTACTAATACTGGTGGTGCTGGTCAAGAGTTATCTTCAATTAACCCACCAATTTCGGTTCTTAGAGATAATAATTTAGTTTTTGATGTATCAGATACTTCACTTAGTGGATTTGAACTTAAATTATTCTATGATAATGGGTTTAAAAATGAATTTGTTTCGACAGGTAAGACTGATTCATTTATTGTTAGTGCGGTTGGTACTGTAGGTGTTACTCCAGGTGCTACATTAACATTAAATTATACTAAAAATAATCCAGTAAATCTTTTCTACAATCTTGAAAGATCAGGATTCATTAGTACTTCTGATACTGATGTATCAAATAATGCACAAATCACTTATATTGATAGTTCATATAGTGGCACATATTCAGCATTTGGTATTCCTGTTATTGGAGTATCAACGCAATTTACAATATCTCTACCAAAAGTTCCAGAATCACTTACTTGCATACCAGCAAAAACAAATGTTCTTAAGTATTCTACTAGATCAAAATCTGCTAATGGTGGAGTAGATAGTCTTCAAAAGACATTTGGTGGGTATGGATATAAGAAATTACCAACTTTTGTAAGTATAGCATCTTCAGAAGGAAAAAATGCTGAAGTTTTACCATTATCTGCTGATATTAGTAGAATTGATAATGTTAGAATTCTTGATCCTGGATTTGAGTATTCTTGTGATAGAACTTTAAGACCAGAAGCATTTGTTTCACCAATTGTATCTGTTATTAATTCTAACACTGTTACTGCAGTTGATGTTACTAATGGTGGTAATTACTACTCATCTGCACCAACTTTAATAATTGTAGATCCAGTAACTGGAGAGAAAGTTGAAGAGGGTTTACTAGAAGCAGAATTAATCGGATCATCCGTTGGTAGTGTTAAGATATTAGAGGAACCTAGAGGTTTAAGTGCTCAAGAACAAAGAATAGTTGCTCTGGATAATAGTAATGGAGTTAGTATTAAGAATGTAAATACATTCACCAACACTCCTGGTCGTGTACAGTGTATCTTAACTACTCCTATTGGTGGATTTAGTACAGCAGTCTTTACTGTTGGTCAAGAGATATTTGTAGAAGGAATTGAACTGTTTAGTGCTGGAGATGGTTTTAACTCAGAAGATTACAAATATCAAACATTTACAGTAACTGCTTATTTGCATACAGAACCAGCTGAAGTTGAATTTAATCTATCTGCACTTAGTAGCAATATTGGTATTGCTAAAACAGATCAAAATTCTTATGCAACTATTGTAAATTATAATAATTATCCTAAATTTAGTGTAACCCAGACTAGAGATGATTTTATTGATAATGAACCACTCTTAGTAAAAATTGGGAATGTATATACTGTTGTAGATCTTTCAATCAATTTAACTGAACCAGATTATATTAAAGTTTTTGGATTATATCGTATAAAAGTTGGCGATATTATAAAAGGATCTTTAAGTGGAACTATTGCTAGGATTAATTCAATAACTGAGAACTCAGGTAGATTTAATATTGATTATTCATTAAGACAAGATAAGGGGTGGTCAGATGATATTGGTAAGTTAAATGAAGATCATCAGGTTCTACCAGATAATGATTACTATCAGAACTTATCTTATACCGTTAAGAGTACAGTTCCATGGGAAGATTTAGTAAATCCAGTAAATCGTTTACTTCATACTACAGGACTTAAGAACTTTGCTGATGTTGGAATAACATCTTCTTCTAAAGCAATTTCATTATCATCATTTACTCCAGAGGAAATAAGTACATATTTCTTATTGGAGCAGTTACGGGTAGATGGAATTAACATCTATGATCACGTTATTGATGTTGATACTGCAAATAATGGATCCAAATCAAAATTCCTAAAAGTTAATAGTAAAAAATTAACAGATTATATTGAGTGTAGAACTAATAGAGTTCTAATGGTAGATGATATTAGTAGTCAATTCTCTAGCACACAATCAAATCTAGATGGATATATTGATCTGGATATTGATGATGTTTATTCTTCTTATATAATTCAGGTTGTAGATCCTAATAATAATGAAACTCAAGTTACAGAATTAGTAGTTCTTGGGGAAACTAATGACATTTATACCTTAGAAAAAGCAAATTTATACAGCACTTCAGCACAATTGGGTGAATTGTCTGGTAATATGACTTCGAGTGGTAAGTCTACTATAAGATTTACTCCTGCTGATAAGTTTGAGGGTGATTATGATCTTAAGATCTATAAGAATTCATTTAATACAGACTTAGCAGGAATTGGTACTCAATCCATTGGATATGTTGATGTTACTGGTGTTAGCACAATTGTTGGTACTGGAACATCTACTATTGTAGTTTCAGGTAATATTAACGAATTAGATTCTTATCATGCTTCTGTAGAACTTACAGATAAGATAACAAATGAGAAGAACTTTGTTGAACTGTATTTGACTCATGATGGAACACATTCATATATTTCAGAATACTATACTGATACTAGTACCTATCCAGAGTTCTCATCCAACTTTATTGGAACATTTACTTCGAATATTGATTCAAATATACTATCTTTAACATATGATAATACTTCATCTAATCAGGTATTAGTAAGATCAAGAATTGTTGGATTTGGATCTACGGCTAGTGGAATTGGAACATATAGATTTGCTCCATCAGGACAACCAGCTGGAAATGAGAGATCTCTATACTTAGAGGCAGATTACTCTAATGTTTCTGCTGCTTCAACTATTGTTGGAGTTAATACTGGTAGTGTAACTGCTGTTAAGAGTTTAGTAAGAGTTTCTTTAGGAACAACTAGTGCTTTACATCAAGTATTGATGTTGCATGATACTAAAAATACTTATGATGTTACATATCCATTTGTATCGATTGGTACTACAACAGGAATTGGTACATTTGGTTCTGAATATACTGGTTCGGATCTGAATCTTAAATTCTATCCAGATGCTTCAATGCTTGGTGGTGCTGCTATACAAGTTCAAACATTCAATCAAGTAATTTATACTGAAAGTGATTTGAATGTTAGTGCACCAGATTTAACATATGGATCTGCTACTGAATCTCTAAGTTTAATGGCATATAATGCCTTTAATGGAGATAGATCTAATAAAACTGCATTTACTTTAAATCACAGTGGAGTTCCAATATATGAGAAAGTATTTGACCCTTCTGTTGCTTCAGTATTAGATCCTGTTACTGGAATATTCTCCATTACAGATCATTTCTTTGAGACTGGTGAAAGATTAGTTTATACAGAGAAATCACTATTTACTGGAGTTGCCGCAACTCCTATGGGAATTGGAGAAACAGCAACTAGTGTTGTTGGTGGAGTTGGTATTGGTACAACTACTATTTGTCCAGCAAATGTTTATGCTATTAGAATTAATAAAGATAAATTTAAGATTGCAGCAAATCCAGTATATGCTGCCGCAGGAATTGCTGTAACATTTACTAATACTGGATCTGGAAATGCTCATGAACTTGAGATGTCCAAGAAGAATGAGAAGAGTTTAATTACAGTAGATGGGATGATTCAATCCCCATTAGCATGGACACCAGTAAATCATACTTTAAGTGGTAATGTTTCAATAGGTACTACTTTCTTTGCCCTTTCTGGTATTACAAGTCTTGCACCAACAGATATTTTGAAGGTAGATGATGAATATATGGAAGTAATTGCAGTTGGTGTTGGTACAACTGCTGCTGGACCTATAGGATCTGGAAATGTAAATATAGTTCAAGTAGGAAGAGGATATGTTGGATCATCTGCTGCTACTCATACGGATACTACTGAAGTAAGAAAATATTCAGGATCATTCAATATTGTTGGAAGTAAAGTTCATTTCACTGAAGCACCGAAAGGAAGTAATGCTACATCACAAACTGATAATTATAATCTCCCAGAGATTAAATCTGAGTTTAATGCAAGAGTCTATTTAAGAAATGATTATACTGATAATGTTGTATATGATGATAATTCTGTTGAATTTACTGGAATCGGACACACATATACAGTAACTGTTGGTGGTGCTAATACTGCTGGAATTGACACTGGAAGTACACTTTTACTTCTTAATGGAATATTCCAGAAACCAACATCAACTAATAACACTGGAAATAATTATTCTTATGAAGAAAACGTTGGTATCACTAGTGTTAATTACACTGGTATTGCTTCTGAGAATGGAACAATTATTAGAGATTTGAATGATATAAATTTAAATCAACTTCCAAGAGGTGGTCTGATTGTATCACTTGGATCTACTGGTGGATTAGGTGTTGCTCCTCTTGTTGGAGCGTCTGTAACTGCGGTTACTAATACTAATGGAGGGATTGTATCAGTTGGAATCGGATCAACAGATATTCTTGGATCTGGATATAGAGGCACAGTTGCTATTGGAGTAACTGATATAGCATATACCCATAAATTTGTATCTGCTGGTGTTAATTCTATTACAGCAAATGCTGGTGGTCCATTTACGGTTACTGATGCAACATATACATCTATTAGCGGAGCATTAAAGTTAACAATTCCTAATCACGGATTGACTGTTTCTAATACTGTTGGAATTGTCACAAATTCATTAACATTTAGTTGCAGTAGAGATAATTATGCAACTAATCACACTTATCCTAGAACAACTGACCCTGCACATAATGCCACTTTAGCAATTACTGCAGTATCTCCACATACAATTACTGTTGGTGTTGGATCTGGTGGTGGTGCTGGTGCTGGTGGTGTTGTAACTGCTAATGTCATATCTAATACTCATACATTTAATTCTGCTGGTAGCACATTAACCAATTCAATTACCCCAACTGGCGGTACTGCTCTTACACCAACAGGAACACCAACTTATAATCCATTAACTGGTATTTTGAGGTTAACTAAGAGTAGTCATGGTTTAACTGCTCCAACTACTGATCAAGCAGAATCTGGAACAACATATAATCCTACAACTGGTATATTAAACATTAAAGCTACTGGTCATGGTCGCGCTACTGGTGATTTAGTCAAGATTCAGGACGAATCTTTGGTATTTACTTGTACTAAAGACGGAAATGCTTCTAATCATTCCTATCCAAGAGCTACTGATCCAATTAGTAAGAAATGGATGTCAGTTACAAAAATAGATAATGATAATTATACAATTGATGTTGGTAAGTCACCATCTGATACTTCAACACATACATTTGTATCTTCTACTGCTGCTGCTCTTCAGATTGCAACAAGTACTGTTCAAATTACACCAGATGCTTTTGCCTTTACTTGTGCTCAAGATTCACATAGTAGCGTACACAAATATCCTCGCGTAAATGATCCTGCTTATAATAATAAAGTAGCAATAACAGCAGTAACTAGTACTACCTTTAGTATATTTGTTGGAATATCACCTAATGGAACTGGTGGTAGATTAGAATTTACTGTTAGTGCAGCAGGTGCTAATTATGTTAATCCAGAAATAATTATTCCACAACCAACTTATCATAATCTTCCAATACTTGGTGTTTCTAGAGTTGGTATGGGAGCAACTACAGAGACTGGTTTCGGAACATTATTAGATTTGGGTGTCGGACCTTCAAAACCAACACCAGATAGATTCTCTGATGCTGTTAATCTTATTGCTGCCAATAGAAACTTCATTGCAGATATCGCTGTAGGAAGAATGTTGGATAATTATCCAGGATTTACTATCCCTACAGGTAATAATCAAAATTGTAAGGATGATATTGTAGATGTTCTTAAATCTCTTGAATGGAATTTAGAATATGGTGGTAATGATAGAATTTACGATGCTGCAAGTCTTTATATTAGTGGTGGAGTAGCAGCACATCTTGTTGGCGAAGAGCAACAGTCGATTTATGCATTCAAAGAAGCTGCTAATGTAGCAGTTGATGTAATGAGAAATCAGTCTGCTGTTTTAGGTGCTCAACATGCCCACCAATTTGTAAGTTGTGGTATAGGTAGTATTACTGTCTCCTCTCCTGGTATTGGTGCAGCGACTGCTACAAACGCTACATATGACGCTACAACTGGTGATTTAGTCCTTACTGTCGCTAATCATAATGCGAATACTAGCAGCACTGTAGGGATCGTTACAAGCGGTCTGACGTTTACTTGTTCTAGAGATGATAATCGTACTAATCATTCTTATCCTAGAGCAACTGATCCTGCACATAACAGTAATTTAGCAGTAACAGCAGTAAATGGAAATAATATTACCGTTAATGTTGGAGTAGCAAGTGCTTACTATACAACTATAACACAATCTGTTGATAATACTATTACGATTGATAATCAAGGACGTTGTGCTGATGTTGCTTCTGCTATTCACACTTTAGTTGGAATTGTTACTACAACGATAGGAACAGTAACTTTACCAACATCAAGAACTGTTGGTATTCCATCTGCCTTTGAAATTTCAACCTTTGATATTAGTAGAAGTGGATATGGATTTAAGAGAGGAGATGTATTTAAACCAGTTGGATTGGTAACTGATAGGCATCTTCCATCTATTACATCTGATTTTGAACTTACTGTTATTGATACATTCACTGATAGTCTATCTTCATGGAATCTTGGTGAATTTGATTATATTGATCCTATTCTAGATCTTCAAGATGGTGTTAGAACTAGATTCCCATTAAAATATCAGTCTGAGTTATTAAGTTTTGAAATTGATACAAATCATCCAGATTCAGCATTAATTAATTTAACACCAGTATTACTAATCTTTATCAATGGTGTTCTACAAAATCCTGGCGAAGGTTATGAGTTTGAAGGAGGAACTACATTTACATTTAATGTTCCACCAGAAACAGATGATAATGTTTCTATATTCTTCTATAGAGGAACAACTGGTGATGATAGTTTGATTGTCAGCAACATTGCCGAATCTCTAAAACCTGGAGATAATATTCGGTCATATAAAAATAATAATTATACTACAACTGTAGATCAGGATGAAAGAACAGTTTATCATTTAGCTAGTTCTGATACAATAGAAACAAATGTATATACTGGTGCTGGTATTAATGAGACCCAATATAAACCATTAAGTTGGAATAAGCAAAAATCCGATAAGCAACTTAATGGAGAACTTGTTTATAAGTCAAGAGATTCGATTGAATCTATGGTTTATCCAACAGCGAGAATTATAAAGGATCTATCAACTACAGGTGTTGAAATATTTGTTGATGACGCACAATTCTTTAACTATGAAGAAGATAATTCAGCAAGTCTTGTTATTGAAAATTGTGGTGCATTGATTGTTAATAATAACAATCCAGAAACTGCTAGTATTACTGCGGTTTCTGTAGGCGGCACAGTTCAATCACTTAACATTGTTAGTGCTGGTAGTGGATATGTTGGATCAACAACTGCTGTTTCATTTGGTGCACCACCTCATATTGGAGTTGGTATAGGATCTACTGCTACAGCAACGGTCACAATTACTAATGGGAAATTAACTACTCCAATTAGTATTACAAATCCTGGTTTAGGATATACTATTGCTCCACAAGTTCTTGCTAATACACCTTCATTTGATACAGAAGCAATTAAAGATATACGTACTGTAACTGGATATGCTGGAACTATTACTGGCATTAGTACAGTCGCTGGTATTGGAGCACCTCTTGCTTTACAATTTACTTTATCTTCTGCTGCTAATTTGGATGTTGGATATCCAATTCACGTCTTTAATACCAATGTTGGTAATGGTGTAACATCCATCCATACTACTAATGCTGCTGTTGTTGGAATAGGAACAACTTTCGTAGATAATATCTATTATATTAATGCGATTAATATACCTACTGGAATAGTTACTTGTAACGTACATTCTGGAATAAGCACTATTGGTATCAATACTGTTGGAAGTGCCACAACTGGAGTTGGAAACTACTCTTGGGGTAGGTTGTGGGGACATGGCAGTATTGGCAATATCGTTAGATCTACCTCACCAATTTCTATTGGCGTAACTGGCCTTACCGTTGATTCTGGACTGTCAACATTCCCGACAATCCAACGAAGAGTTTATGGATTAAGGCAGAGTGGAGCGTTAAGGAAGAATCTCTAGTATAAATACAGAAAAAAGCGGATTATAATGGCTGCTATTGTAACAGATCAATTCAGAATTCTCAACGCAAATAACTTTGTAGAGACTATTGAAGACCCTACAAACTCTTATTATGTTTTCTTGGGACTCCCGAACCCGACTACTGTTGGATTTGGAAGAACTTCTACGTGGAATACGAATATTCCAAGTCCAGTAGATAGTTTTGATAATCTTGATCATACTGGGGATACTACCATTTTTGGGAAAAAGGTTACCAGTGTTAATGTTAGGCGATTAGTTAAAAGAATTAATTGGACAGCAGGAACAAGATATGAGATGTATCGTCATGATTATGATATTACAAATCAATCACCTATAACAAAGTCTTCTAGGTTATATGATGCGAATTATTATGTAATGAATAAAAACTTCCAAGTTTATATTTGTATTGAAAACGCATCATCGGGAATTTCAACCACAGGTAATGCTTCACAAGATGAACCATTATTTACTGATTTAGAACCATCTAGAGCAGGTGAAAGTGGTGATGGTTATATCTGGAAGTATCTCTTTACAGTACCTCCTAGTGATATTATCAAATTTGATTCTACTGATTATATTTCTGTACCTAATAGTTGGGAATCATCTACTGATGCCCCAATACAATCAGTTAGAGAGAATGGTGACTCTACGGTCAATAATAATCAAATTAAAACTGTTTATATCGACAAACAAGGGTTTGGATATTCAGGTGGACTAGGACAAGAAGTTAATATTATAGGTGATGGTTCTGGTGGTAAAGTTGTTGTAGATGTTGTTAGCGGTAAAATATCCAAAACAATCGTATCATCTGGTGGTAAAGGATATACTTATGGAGTAGTTGATCTTGGTTCTATTAATACCAATATCGCTACTAACGCTCAAGGATCTTATGCTAATCTAATTCCAATCATACCACCTTCAAAGGGGCATGGATTTGATTTATATAAAGAATTAGGGACAGATAAGATTCTAATATATGCTAGATTTGATGATTCATCAAAAGATTTTCCAATAGATACGAAATTCGCTCAAATTGGTATTGTAAAAAATCCAACATCAATCGGATCAACTTCGGTCTTTAGTGAAAATCAATACTCTTCTTTAAGTGCACTTAAATTCTCTTCTGTTAGTGGAACTCTTCCCACAGTTGGGGTTGCAATTAATCAAGAAACATCTAGTGGTGATATTGCCAAAGGATATACAGCATCTTACGATGCTGAAACTATGGTTCTTAAATATTGGAGTGATAGATCATTATTTTATAATGCTGCCACTCATGATACGACAGATTATGCTGGTATTACAACTATGTCTACAGTTGTACCCTTTGAATCATCAGCAAATGCTGTAACTAGCATTTCTGGGTTTTCTGGAGCAGTTGATACTAACTTTACTGGAATTACCACCAATCCAACTGGAAATAAACTTATTAGTTTAGATACTCAGTTCTCAGCAGGTCTTGCTAGTCCTGAGATAAATAAAGGATCAGGTGAAATTATCTATTTGAACAATAGGTCATTAATTGCACGTAATTCTAGACAAAAAGAAGACATTAAAATCATCTTGGAATTTTAAAGAAAAATGCCACAGAAAACTAATTTAAATATAAGTCCTTATTATGATGATTTTGATAAGGATAATAACTTTTACAAGGTCTTATTTAAACCAGGACATCCTGTACAAGCAAGAGAGTTAACTACTCTTCAGACAATGCTCCAGGAGCAAGTGTCTTCGTTTGGTAGTCATATCTTCAAAGAAGGATCAATGGTGATCCCTGGGAGTCTTAACTATGATCCTGAGTATTATTCAGTTAAAATAGATGCTGAACATCAAGGGATTCCCGTTTCATTATATGCAGATAAGTTAAAAGGGATAAGATTAACAGGTCAGTCTAGTGGTGTTACTGTAACTGTTGATAATTATGCTTTAGAATCTTCATCTTCTGAAATTACAGATTTAACACTCTTTATAAAATATTTGAGTTCTGGTTCTGATAATGCAGTAAAAACTCTAGAAGATGGTGAAGATTTAATAGCAGAAGAGTCTTTTGTTTATGGAAACACTGCAGTTAATGCTGGAAATACTGTATCTACTCTTATATCTTTAAATGCTTCTGCAATTGGATGTGCTGTTGGAATTACACAGGGTGTATATTTCATTAGAGGTACTTTTGTAGATGTTGCTGCTGATAAAATTGTTCTTGATCCATATTCAAATACTCCTTCATATAGAGTTGGTTTAAATATTTTAGAAGAAATTATTACTGCTAAGGATGATGATTCTCTATATGATAATGCTAGAGGATATTCTAATTATGCGGCACCTGGAGCAGATAGATTAAAAATTAGTACTGTTTTATCCAAAAAACCATTAACTGATTATAACGATAAAAGTTTTGTTGAATTAATAAAGCTTGATAATGGTGAAGTTAAGAAATTACAAAATACATCACAATATTCCCATATTAAAGATTATTTCGCTAAGAGGACTTTTGAAGAGTCTGGAAATTATTCTGTTGGTAATTTTGATGTTGAAGTAGCGAACTCATTAAGTGATGGTATTTCAAATAAAGGAATTTATCTAGCAAATCAAGTAACTGAGCAATTAAATACTCCTTCTGATGACTTAATGTGTGTAAAAGCATCCGCAGGAAAGGCTTATGTAAGGGGATTTGATGTTGATAAACCAGGAACTACTATTGTAGATGTAGAAAAACCAAGAGATAAGAGAGATGTTAATACTGCTTTAGTTCCCTTTGAACTAGGAAGTTCGATAAAAGTTAATAATGTTACTGGAGCACCTGTTATAGATGTTAATAGTGCTGATGCTAAAGTTAATTTATTTCTCCAGAGAAAGGCTTCTACTACCGCAGGAAATGGTGATCTTGTTGGTACTGCTAAAGTATATGCACTGAAGTTAAGTGATGCTCCATATACAGGTGCATCTACCGAATGGGATTTATATTTGTATGATATTCAAACTATTACAGATATAACCATAAGTACCGCAGCTGGGACTGATAAAGCACCAATTGGATCTTATGTAAGAGGTTTAAAGAGTGGTGCTACTGGATATTTGTCTGTTAGAGGTAGTTCTACTAATTATGGACTTTCTGATACTTCAGGCACATTCATTGTTGGTGAAGAAATTATATTTAATGAAGACCCATCATTTAGTAGAGGTATTACTACTGTTAGAGCATATGGAATTGAAGATATAAAATCTGTTTATCACGATACATCGACAGTTTCTGGATATAGTGCTGATTTTGGTGCTGATGTTGTATTAAAAGAACAAAATATACCAGGAATTCAAGTTACCGATCAGGTTAATATTTCTGTAGGTGGTATTGCAACTTGTGCAGGAAGAGACTTTACAGGATTACAAGTAGGTGATTATGTAAGTTATCAGACATCTTATTTGTCTTCAGCAACTTATAATTACGTTGATGCTATTAGTACTGATGGATTAACTCTTACTCTTACTGCAGCTACTACAGGCATATTTTCGGGAGCTCTTCCTACATCACCAACACAATCTTCAATAAAAGTACTTAAATCAACTTCATTCAATAATGAACATGAAGGATTATATGCTCCTTTAGATTCTTTTGATATTTCGGATATGAATATTTCAAATTCGAATTTATTTGTATCTAAACAGATTACTGGTGAAACTACTTCTGGTAGTGGGGAAATGTCTATTCCTATTGCTTCTACTGGTATTTCTAGTGCGTTCTTTGAAACATTTGATGCTGAAAGATATTCTATACATTATTCTGGCACTACTATTGCAGATTTAACTAGTGATCAATTTACTTTGAATAATGATGGTTCGTCAGTAACTATTAAAGGATTAGCAAATAATCAAAGTAATGTTGTTGTTGGTACAACAGTAAGAAAAATTGGATTAAAAAGTAAGCAAAAGAATTTTGTTAGAAGCGAAAAGTTAGTTATTGATAGATGTGTTGTTGGAGTTTCTACTGTACTTAGTGGATTATCTACAAGTCACTATTATGGAAATAGAGTTCAAGATAGAGAAATATGTTTAAATGTTCCAGATGTAGTTAATGTAGTTGGTGTATATGAATCATTAGATACATCAAATCCTTCTTTAGACAAATTGGTCTTTATGTCTGGATTGGGATTAGATACAAATACTGTTTTGGGAGAAACCCTTGTTGGTGCTGTTAGTGGAGCAATGGCTCAGTTAGCCACTAGATCTTCTGCTACTGAAGTTGAAGTTTGTTATTTAAATCAGAATAGATTTGTAATTGGAGAACAGATTACATTCCAAGAATCAAATATTATTAGTAATTTACAAGGTATAACCTTAGGTAATTATTTGAATATTACTGATGGATATAGTCTTGATAATGGACAAAGAGAACAATATTATGATTATTCTAGGTTGATAAGAAGAAAGACTTTCCGAAAACCAGCAAGAAAATTAATGGTGGTTTATGATGTATATACTGTCCCATCTAATGATAGTGGTGATGTATATACTGTAGATTCATATGATGCAGAAAGATACAGTAAAGATATTCCTGTTTTGCCTAATGGTACTAGAGTATCGGATATTATAGATTTTAGACCAAGAGTATCGACCTTTGTAAATACAACAACTGAATCTCCATTCTGGTTTGCTTCAAGAGTTTTTTCTAGCAATACTGCAAATCCAACACTAATTCCATCACCAGATGAAAGTTCTTTAGTTGGATACAAGCATTATTTGCCAAGAATTGATAAGTTAGTTCTTGATACTGAAGGAAATTTCTCTGTAATTAAGGGTATATCTTCTAAAGAACCTAAAGAACCAACAAATGTTGAAGGTGCGATGGATATCGCTACTATTCATCTTCCAGCATATCTCTATGATCCAGCAGATGCCATAGTGCGTGTTAAGGATAATAGAAGATATACGATGAGAGATATTGGTAAATTAGATGAGAGAATTGATACTTTAGAAGTTGTTACATCATTAAGTTTATTAGAGCTTGATACAAAGACTTTACAAGTTAATGATGCTAGTGGACTTTCTAGATTTAAGTCTGGATGGTTTGTAGATGACTTTAAGAATGTTTCTTTATTAGATCTTGATAATGCTGATTGTAGTGTAGATATTAATGGTAATAAGAAGGAAATGAATGTTCCTTTAAATTTATTTTCAATCAAACCAGAATTAGCATTAGATACAGAAATTGATAGCACAACAGCTGATTTTTCAACAAATTTAGATTTATTAGACTCTAATGTTCAAAAAACTGGTGATTTAATTACATTAGCATATGATGAGGTTGATTGGATTGAACAACCTTTAGCATCTAGAGTTGAGAATGTAAACCCATTTAATATGATTGATTTTCAGGGTCGTGTACAATTGACTCCAGAATCAGATAGTTGGGTAAGGGATGTTTTTGTTGATGGTGGCACAAGAAATGAAACTGGCGATAGAGATTTTGAATGGATTGAGACTATTAAGATTAGTAGTCATCCAGATCCACATATGCGTTCTAGAAACGTTGCATTTGCTGCTGGTGGACTAAAACCAATTACTAGGTATTATCCATTCTTTGATAGTACTAGTGGAATTGATATTGTTCCTAAACTTATTGAAATTACTATGGTGAGTGGAACATTCACTATTGGTGAAACAGTTAGTGTTTTTGGTCCTGGTGGCGTAGAAACTGCAAGACTTAGAGTAGTAGCTCCGAACCATAAAACTAGTAATCCAGCTACGACATTTAATGCTAATCCATTCAATACTTCAATTAGTTTACCTGGTAATTATTCAGCATCTTCTACTGTATTAAATATTGATCCTGAAGCACTATCAGATGACGCTATAGGATCTTTCTGGGGGTATGTTCCACCTGCTACGACTACAGTTATAGTCGGGCATTCTAGTGGTGCTGAGGCGAATGTTGCTGCGACTACATTAGTTACAGATACCTTTGGAGATCTTGGAGGAGCATTCTATATTAGAAATCCATTAACAAATCCAGTACCACCTTTAAGATTTACGACAGGTACTAAAACATTTAAACTAACTTCTAGTTCAACAAATGCAGTTCCATTAAAAGGAAGTTTGTTGATTAGTAGTGGTGAAACAACTTATAGTAGTAATGGTATAGTTGATACATATCGTCAAACTACAGTTGTTGTAAGAAGACCACCCCCACCACCACCACCACCACCAAGACGTGGTGGAGGAAAGGACCCATTAGCTCAAACATTTACTGTTGATGAGACTGGAGCCTTCTTAACATCTGTAGATTTATTCTTTGCCAATAAGGATGAGAATGAAAAAGTAACTGTTGAAGTTAGAACAGTTGAGTTGGGTACTCCAACAGATCAAGTAGTACAAGATTTTGCTCGCGTTACACTTGAACCATCACAAATTAATACGTCTTCTACCGCAGAGGTAGCGACTAAAGTTACATTCCCATCACCAATTTATCTACAACCAAATGAAGAGTATGCATTAGTAGTACTCGCACCATCTTCTGATAACTATGAAGCTTGGATTGCTAGAATGGGTGAGACAACTGTAAACACGCAAAGTTTACCAGATGCAGAATCTGTAATGGTAACCCGTCAGTATACTGGTGGTAGTTTGTTTAAGTCTCAGAATGGAACTATTTGGACTCCAAGCCAATTTGAAGATTTGAAATTTAAGCTTTATAAAGCTAAATTTACTCAAACTTTGGGTACAGTTTATTTCTATAACCCAAGTCTTGGAAATGAAAATAGTCAAATACCAAGACTATTATCAAATTCAGTCACAACTCTTCCAAGAAAATTAAAAGTTGTACATGATAATATACCTATCGCTGGTAATGCTGGTTTAGTTTCTACACTAATTCCAGGAAGAAAAATTAGTGAAGGTGCTACTACTGCTGCTACTACTCATCCTTATGGGTATATTGAAAAAGTTGGTGGAGACGTTGGTAGTGTAAGTATTAACAACGCTGGTAGTGATTATACACCTAGCACAACAGTTAATAACGTTGCAACATACAATATTATTGGATCTGGAAATGGTTTAAGTTTTAATGTTACAACAAATGGTAGTGGTGTTGTTACTGGTGCAGCAATTAATGGTGTTGGATCTGGTTACAATGTAGGTGATAAAGTAGGTCTTGATACTACCTCTGCAGGTGGTAAAGGATCTAATGCTGAAATTACAATAGCAACAAATACAAATTTAAATACTTTGTATTTGACTGAGGTTCAGGGTGAAGCATTTACCGCTGGTCAAGATTTAGTTTGGTATGATAATGCAGGAGCAAGAGTTGCTGCAGCAAGTACTGATATTGTTAGTTCTAGTGTAACTAGTAGTCTTTATGAAGGAAATGTTCTTGAAGTTGAACAGTATAATCATGGAATGACTGCATCTAACAATAAGGTCACTTTGTCTAATATCAGTCCAAATACTGTACCTGAATTACTTACAGCAAATCTTGCTACAAGTGATACATCAATATCAGTTGCTAGTACAGCAGTATTCTCAACGTATCAAGGTATCTCAACAAATATGGGATATGTTCAAGTTAATAATGAAGTTATTCAATACAATAGTATTGGAACTAATACACTTGGAATTGCTGCAAGGGGTGTTGGTGGTAGTCTAACTAGGACTCATAGTATCAATGATTCATGCTTTAGGTATGAATTAAATGGTATAGGATTAGTTGGGATTAATACAGTTCATGATTTACCTAGTACTGCTAGTTTAATGGCATCTAGTGATATGAATAAGTATTATCTAGAAATTGCTCGTCCTGCAGGAAGAACAACTGGAGATGTGCAAGTATCCTTTACCAATGAGAGTTCTCTTGGTGAAACTGACATATTTGCTTCACAAAACCTACAGTTTAATGGTCTTGTGCCACAGTTTAATGTCCTCACTCCTGGAGAAAATACTACTATTTCAGCGAAAATGAGAACTGTTTCTTCTACCAGTTCTGGTGGAAGTGAAGTATCATTCGTAGATCAAGGATACGAGAGTGTTGAGTTGAATCAGTTAAATGAATTTGATTCAACTAGAATGATTTGTTCTCAAGTTAATGAATCTGCTAGATTAACTACGTTACCTAAGAGTAGGTCAGCTACTTTAGCAATACAGTTAAATTCTACAGATGAAAATCTATCTCCAGTATTAGACACTGCAACTGGTGCATTTGTTCTTGAAAGAAGTATGGTTAATAATCCTATTTCGGACTATGCTACAGATGTTAGGTCTAATCAAATTAGTGGAGATCCTCATTCTGCAGTTTATCTTTCTAGAAAGGTTGAATTGCAACAACCAGCAAATTCTTTGAAAGTATTGATAGGTGCTTACAGGCATTCGTCTGCTGACTTCAGGGTTCTTTATCAACTTCATAGACAAGGTTCAAATGCAGTTGATCAATCTTATGAGTTATTCCCTGGGTATGATAATCTAAAAGATTTAGATGGTGATGGTTTTGGGGATAAGATTATTGATGCTACTAAGAATAGTGGTAGAGCTGATGCTATAGTTCCTTCTAGTAGGAAGGATGAATTTAGAGAATATCAATTTACTGCTGATAATCTTGATGTATTTACTGCATTCTCGATTAAGATTGTAGCTAGTGGTACTGATGAGGCAAATGCTCCAAGGTTTAAGGACTTAAGAGTTCTTGCCTTAGCATAATGATACCTGTTGAGGGACATAAAAATCTTTATAGGGATGAACATTCCGGAGCAATCATAAATAATGATGCTCTGGGGTATACCCAATATATGAAGATGAAATCTCAAAAAAACATTGAGAAAGAAGAACTTGATAGAATGAAATCTGATATAGAAGAAATTAAATCTTTGTTAAAAGAAATTGTTAATAGATAAGGCGTATAAATATATTCTAGATCCTGAAATTATTAATAAATGGCAGTATATGTCGCTAATCTTATCATAAATACCGATTCGGACTACGTGCAAACTTTTACACTTGAGGATGCAACGTCTAATTCTGAGTTAGATTTAACTGGATATACTGTAGCTGCTACTATGAGAAAGTGGCCAGGTGCAAAAGATAATGCAGTAGGTACTGTAGATTTCGGTACTACTATTACAAATACTACTGGTGGTCAACTTGAACTCAGTTTAACTGACACACAAACTGCAGCATTAAAAGATGGTCGTCATTGTTATGATATTGTGATAACGGACGCTAGTGGAGTAAAAACTAGAGTTGTTGAAGGGTCAGTTATAGTCAGTCAAGGGGTAACTCGATAATGGCAAATATTAGAGTTAGAGTAGGACAACGAAGTGGGTTTAAAGTTGTCTCTTCAGTATCAGGAAACCAATCAATGAGTTTATCTCAAGTGAGTAATGTGAATGCCCTAAATCCAACTGATGGAATGGTTCTTGTATATAATGCATCCACAACAAAGTGGGATGCAACTTTAGACTTAACCCCTGGATTAATACAGAATCTGGATATCAACGGAGGTAACTTTTAATGGCCAGTATTATTAGAGTAAAACGGTCAACGGGAACCGTCGCTCCACAAACTCTTAATTTTGGTGAACTTGCCGTAACACTGGATGGTAGTGGAAGTCAAGGTAATAAGGGAGATCGTTTATTTGTTGGAGACAATAGTAGCAATGTTCAGGTAGTTGGTGGTAGATATTTTACTGACATGCTTGATCATGTCCACGGTACATTAACTGCTGATTCTGGTGTTATAGTTGATAGCAATTCAAAGGTAGATATATGGAATGTTGATAATTTAAGAATAGATGGAAATACGGTATCATCTACAGATGCTAATGGTAATGTCATCTTTGATCCAAATGGAACAGGTGAAGTTAACGTTGTAGATGACACATATTTGAGTTTTGGTAGTGATGCTGATGTTAAGATTAAGTATAATGAAGCATCAACTGATAGATTAGAAATTAGTGGTGGTATTGCTGCATTCACAGAGACAACAGATTCAACATCCAAAAATACAGGTGCTTTACAGGTATTAGGTGGTGTTGGAATTGATAAAAATTTAAATGTAGGTGGTACTATTAATGCTGCTGGTATATCAACATTTACTGGTATAGGTACTTTCGTTAGTGACCTTTATGTTGGTGGTGATTTAAGTGTTGTTGGTGATATTAATATTGATGAATTTACTGGTAGAAATCTTCTAGTAACAGGAATTGCAACATTCCAAGGTTCTACTTATATAAGTGGCGATTTACTTGTTGATGCTGTTGGAATATCATCCAATGTTATTTCTACAAGGTCTGGTTCTGGTGATCAATTGTTTATTGACCCATATCCCGATGGATTGAGTAATGAAGGAACAGTTATTATTAAAGGTAATCTTCAAGTAGATGGTACAACAACTGAAGTTAATTCCACATCAGTAACATCTAATGAAGCAATCTTTAAATTAGGTGATGTAACAAGTGAAAGAACTGTTATGACAACAGTTGGTGCTGGTACATCATTAATTGTACTTGACTCTGTAATTGGAATTCATACTGGTGATACTCTTGCTGCTACTGGTCTTCCAGGTGCAGGTACAACAACAGTTCATTCTTATATTACTGGATCAAAAACTGTTAGAATTGATGGAGTAACAACTGCTGGTATTTCAACAACAACCCAGATAACAGTCACCCACGGATATGATACTAATACCGATCGTGGTATTTCTTTTAATTATAATAGTGGATCTGGTGTAGATGATAATAAAACTGGATTCTTTGGTTATGAAGATTCTAGTGGTAAATTTACTTTTATTCCTGATGCTGCTGTTACCAATAGCGTAGTAACGGGTACAAAAGGATACCTAGATATTAAGGGTCTTTATTACCAGTCTGGTGATTTTGCAACTTCAGGTGTAGTTTATTTTGACGCAGCTGGATTACAAAATTCTACTGTAGCACCCGCTGCAGGTATTACTACTTCAAATTATATTTTGACTACTAATGCCGCTGGTACACCTACTTGGACAACAACTATAGATGGAGGTAGCTTCTAATTTTATGACTGATTCTAATAATGATGTTGATGTGAATTCGCTAATTAAGGTTTATCAACAAAAAATATCAACCTTAACCAACCAAAATATACTTTTAGAGGCAAAATTGCACACTTTAACCCAAGATTATATGGAAGAAAAACAATCTCTTCTAGTAAGTAATGCAGAGTTAAAGGATAAATATGATGAATTAATGTCCGATATAGATACCGAAAACGAATAAAATGGGAAAACCAACCAATAGAGAAGAACTAGTAGATTACTGTAAGAGGAAACTCGGTGCACCTGTATTGGAAATTAATATTGAAGATGAACAGGTAGATGATGCTGTTGATGATGCTCTACAGTATTTTCATGAACGTCATTTTGACGGTGTTGAACGGATGTATTTGAAGTATAAGGTAACAGGAGCAGATATTGATAGAGGAAAGGCTTATGGTAGTGGCCAAACATCTATGAATTCAACAGGTACTAGTCATGGTCTTATTCATACTGGTATAAGCACATCCATAACTGGTTATGGTACAACTACAAGTACTTGGACTGAAAATTCTAATTATTTGTCAATGCCAGATTCGGTAATTGGAGTAGAGAAGATATTCAAGTTTGATACTAGCTCTATTTCAGGTGGAATGTTTAGTATTAAATATCAGTTATTTTTAAATGACTTATACTATTTTAATTCTATAGCGTTATTACAGTATGCACAAACAAAGACTTATCTTGAAGATATTGACCATTTACTTACCACAGATAAGCAAATAAGATTTAATAAAAGACAGAATAGATTATATTTGGATCTTGATTGGGGAGCACAAACTGAAGATACTTATTTTGTATTGGATTGTTATCGGGTTTTAGATCCTTCTCAAAATAGTGGTGTTTATAATGATAGTTTCTTAAAGAGATATCTTACTATTCTACTTAAGAAGCAGTGGGGACAAAATCTCATCAAATTTAAGGGAGTTAAACTTCCTGGTGGACTTGAATTGAATGGTAGAGAAATATATGATGATGCTGAAAAAGAATTAGAGGAAATTCGAAGTAAAATGTCTAGTGAGTATGAATTACCTCCGTATGACTTTATTGGTTAGAAATTATGGCACTAAATCCCTTTTTTCTCCAAGGAACTACAAGCGAACAGAAGCTTGTACAAGACCTAGTTAACGAACACCTAACAATTCATGGTGTTGAGGTAACATATATTCCTAGGAAGTTGGTGAATAAATCAACTGTTATTGAAGAAGTAACATCATCAAAATTTGATGATAATTTCTTATTAGAAGCATATGTCAACAATTATGAGGGATATGCCGGACAAGGTGAGATAATGTCAAAGTTTGGTGTTAGTATAGAAGATGAAGTAGTACTTACAATATCAAAAGAAAGATTCGAAGATTTTATATCTGCCTTTTTACAAATATATCCTGAAGATGAGATAGAAGTAGCAACCAGACCTAGGGAAGGAGATTTAGTTTTTTTCCCATTAGGTGGTAGATTATTTGAAGTTAAGTTTGTAGAACATGAGAATCCCTTCTATCAATTAGGGCAAAATTATGTTTATGAATTAAAATGTGAACTCTTTGAATATGAGGATGAAGTTATTGATACTGATATTGAGGAAATTGATAATGTCCTTAAAGACGAAGGATTTATTACTACTCTTACTTTAGTAAGTGCTGGTTCTACTGCTACAGTAACTCCAATATTAGGTAATGGATTTATAGATAAAATTTATCTTAATCATGATGGAAGTGGTTATAGTTCAACTCCAACTGTTGCTATTAGTACTGCACCAAGTGTATCAGGAGCAAAGAATGCTAGTGCTGTTGCTATTACTACAACTAGAGCTGGAGTTCAATCTATAGAAAGAATTGTAATGACAAGTGCTGGTGCCAAATATACTACTGCACCTTCTATTACTATTATTGGTGGAGGTGGTGCTGGTGCTGCAGCAACATGTTCTATAAATGTTGGAGCTGCAGATACTGGTATTATTGGTTATACGGTAACTGGTTATGGTGGTGGGTATGGTATTCCGGCTCCTACAGTATCTATTACTGATAGTAGTGGAACTGGAGCATCTGCTGAAACTGTAATTATTGATAATAAATTATCTTCTGTACGAGTATTAGATCCAGGAAAAGGATATTCTACATCTCCAACAGTAACAATACAAGATCCAATAGCAACAGCTGGAGAAGGTAATTATAAGTATAATGAGGAAGTTAAGGGTGTAGATTCTGGCACTATTGCAAGAGTTAAGGAGTGGGATACTGATACTAAGACTTTAAAATTATCACAGGTTGGAATTGGAACAACTGTAACTGGATTCATACCTGGCGAAAAAGTTGAGGGATTGGAATCTACTGTATTCACTCAAATTGCATCACCTACAGATGGAGACATTGTTGGTGTTGGAATAACTATTATTACAGGAATTACTACTACAAATCTAGCAATAGGGCATTATTTTGCACCACTTGCTAATATTGTTGGTGGAGGAACTTCAATTACTCAAATCGGTATTAGTACTATTTGGATCTCATCTCCAACTCTCAATACTGGTATTCAGTATAATGTTCCTTTATCAATAGGTACACTATCTCGTACATCATACTCTGTTAATGTATATGATGATAGAGATATATACGATACGTATGATTCAAATGATGAGTTTGAATCAGCTGCAGATGACATCCTAGATTTCTCACAATCTAATCCCTTTGGTACATTCTAATGTTAGGTACATATTATTATCACGAAATATTAAGAAAGACTGTTATATCTTTTGGTACTCTCTTTAATGATATTCGTATAAGACATAAAGATGGCGATACTTCAATAAGTGAAAAGAGAATTCCTCTTGCTTATGGACCAATGCAAAAGTTCTTGGCAAGACTCGAACAGCAAGCAGATTTAAATAGAGCTGTTCAAAAAATTGAATTGCCTAGAATGTCATTTGAAATGAATACTGTTTCATATGATTCTACAAGAAAGGCAGGAATAACTCAAACATTTAAAGCTTCTGATGGAACTAACTTGAAGAAAGTTTTTATGCCAGTTCCTTATAATATTGGATTTGAATTAAATATTTTATGCAAATTAAATGATGATGCACTACAGATTGTCGAACAGATATTACCATATTTTCAACCATCATTTAATTTAACTGTAGATTTAGTAAAATCAATTGGTGAGAAGAGGGATGTACCAGTTATTCTAGATAATATATCCTTTCAGGATGATTATGAAGGAGATTTTTCAACTAGAAGAGCATTAATTTATACACTTAATTTTACTGCTAAGACTTACCTATTCGGTCCAGTCGCTGATACTACTGAAGGTCTTATTAAGAAAGTTCAGGTCGATTATCATACTAATATTGATAGAGAAACCGCAAGACGTGAACTTAGATACACTGCAACTCCTAAGGCATTAAAAGATTACAATGCTGATGCTACAGCAACATTAACCTTTGATATTACAAAAACTAAGACTAAGATTGGTGTTAATGATACTAGTAACTTGACTGTTGGTGGTAGAATTATTATTGATAGTGAAATTATGAAGGTTAAATCTATTGTTGATGCTACAAATATTACAGTTTATAGGGGATATGATGGCAGTACAAATGTTACTCATATAGCAAGTACTGTGGTTAATCTATTAACAACTGCTGATGATACATTGGTTGAACCCGATGATGATTTTGGATTTAATGGTTTAGTAGAAGAATTTACAGATTCAAAATCCTTTAGTGAACCTCTACAGGAAGATGTTGATTAATTAAAAATTATGTCTAATTATGATCCAATCGATAAGGCTTTGAATATTGACAACCATACCGAAACTAGTATTGTGGGTGTTGGTGTTGAAAAGAAAAGTCGTGAAATAGTTACTACAGACAAAACAAGTGACATTCAAAAAGATTATGAATATACTCGTGCTAATTTATATTCATTAGTTGAAAAGGGACAAGAGGCACTTAATGGTATTATGGAAGTTGCTGAAGAGCAGGGAAGTGCAAGGGCATATGAAGTAGCAGGTCAGATTATTAAATCGGTTGCAGACACAACAGATAAATTAGTTGACTTACAGAAAAAGGTAAAAGAAGTAGAAGAAGATGTTGTTAAACCAGCTAGTAATGTTACTAATAATGCTCTATTTGTAGGATCTACATCTGACCTTTCTAAGATACTTAAGCAAGGATTTCTAAATAGTGATGAGAAAGTATCATAATATCAATGAATATTACGCTGCCACTAAATATTGAGATCCCATCTTCTCCTATAGAATTTAACTTGGGATTGATGTTTAGAGAGAGTCTAGAACAAGATAGCGGAATGCTTTTTGTTTTTGATAGTGTTGGGGAAAAATCCTTTCATATGAAGGATACTATGATTCCTCTTGATATTGCTTTTATTAGTGAAGAAGGTATAATTGAAAGCATTAAGCAACTTGAACCACTTAATACAATTCCAGTATTATCTGATGCTGATGTTCTTTATGCATTGGAAGTAAATCTTGGTTGGTTCTCAGAGCATAATGTAAATATAGGTGATAAGGTGCTTGAACCATCTGTAGTAACTATTGAAAATTCTGATGGTAAGGAGTTTGCAGATATTACTGATATAATTGGTCCAAGTAATATGGAACCAGTAGTTCAAAATGGTGTCTGGAAAGGAACCAGACAAGTTATGGTAGAACAAAAATCCTTTTCTGAATTTATGAAGACTTAATATTATGGTTGCTACTCTTCCTAGGGATCAGGTTTATCTGGGTAATCCTTTGCTTAAAAGGGCAAATACTCAGATGGAATTTACTGAGGAGCAAATTGTTGAATTTGTAAGATGTAAAGAAGATCCTGTATATTTTGCTAAACACCATCTTAAAATTGTTTCTTTGGATCATGGATTAGTTCCTTTTAATCTATATGATTTTCAAGAAAAATTAGTTAAGAATTTTCACAAGCATAGATTTAATATTTGTAAGATGCCACGACAGACTGGTAAGTCTACAACGTGTGTGGCCTATCTATTACATTATGCTGTTTTTAATGATAATGTCAATATTGCGATTTTGGCGAACAAGGCATCTACTGCTAGAGATTTACTTAGTAGACTCCAACTCGCGTATGAAAATTTACCTAACTGGATGCAACAAGGTATCATCAGTTGGAATAAGGGGTCTTTAGAATTAGAAAATGGATCAAAAATTTCTGCTAACTCTACGTCTTCATCTGCTGTCCGAGGTGGATCCTATAATGTCATCTTTCTTGATGAGTTCGCGTTCATCCCAAATCACATTGCTGATGACTTCTTTGCCTCTGTTTACCCTACTATTACATCTGGACAAAGTACAAAAGTCATTATAGTTTCTACCCCAAGGGGTATGAATCATTTTTATCGTATGTGGCGTGAGGCTGAAAAAGGTAAAAATGAATATATACCAACTGAAGTTCATTGGTCTGAAGTTCCTGGTAGAGATGAGGCATGGAAAGAACAGACTATTGCTAATACTTCTGAACAACAGTTCAAGATTGAGTTTGAGTGTGAATTTTTAGGTTCGGTTAATACCCTTATTAGTGCAACCAAACTTAAAAATCTTATATTTGAAGACCCAATAAAGAAAAATGCTGGTCTTGATATTTACGAAAATCCAATAGAAGAGCATAATTATATAATGACTGTCGATGTAGCAAGAGGTTTAGGGAATGATTATTCTGCATTTATAGTTTTTGATACCACACAGTTTCCATATAAAGTAGTTGCAAAGTATAGAAATAATGAAATTAAACCAATGCTATTTCCAAATGTTATATTTGATGTAGCAAAAGCATATAATGAAGCATTTTTATTAATAGAAGTTAATGATATTGGAGATCAAGTAGCAAGTATTCTTCAGTATGATTTGGAATATGAAAATCTCTTAATGGCTACAATGAGGGGAAGAAATGGTCAAATTGTTGGACAAGGATTCTCTGGCAAGAAAACTCAACTAGGTGTTAGAACAACAGCAGCAGTTAAAAAGTTAGGATGTTCCAATCTTAAAACCTTATTAGAAGATGATAAAATATTAGTATCTGATTATGATGTCATTTCAGAATTAACAACTTTTGCTCAAAAACACAATTCATTTGAGGCAGAAGAAGGTTGTAATGATGATTTAGCAATGTGTTTGGTTATATTTGCTTGGTTAGTATGTCAAGATTATTTCAAAGAAATGTCTGATAATGATGTTCGTAAGAGAATATATGAAGAGCAAAGAAATCAAATAGAGCAAGATATGGCACCATTTGGATTCGTTCAAACTGGTCTAGAAGGGGGTGAAAGTTTTGTTGATGATGACGGAGATAGGTGGCATGCAGACGAATATGGGGACAGATCTTATATGTGGGATTATATGTAAAAGGATATTTTAATAAATAATTTTAGAAATCTTGAGATTCGGAGAGGAAAAAGATGCCGCTAAATTTAGCATCTCCTGGTATTGTAGTAAGGGAAGTTGACTTAACCGTCGGTAGGGTGGACACAGCATCCGATAAAGTCGGTGCTATTGTCGCCCCTTTTGCCAAGGGTCCAGTTAATTTACCTACACTTGTTGAAAATGAACAGGACTTACTTGATAATTTTGGGGAACCTTCTTCCACCGATAAGCATTACGAGCATTGGTTGGTAGCTTCTTCATACTTGGCATACGGTGGTGTGTTAAGAGTAGTAAGGGCAGATGATGATGACATGAAGAACGGATTTGCAGGAACTGCAGCCAATGTCAAAATCAATAGTCTAAATGATTATAATGATAAAGGATATGACACTTCAACCGTTACTGGGGTAACAGTTGCAGGAAGAAATCCAGGATCTTGGTCAAACGGAGTTAAAGTTGCTATCATTGATAGTAAATCCGACCAAATTCTTGGTGGAGTAGACACAGCATCACCAGATGGTAAAGCTGCTGTTCTAGTTGGGTACGGTGTTACTCAAACAATGGTCGGAAAAGTTATTTCTGGCGCAGGTTCAACTTCTGCTGCTGATGGATATCTAAAAGGTATTGTCACAGAAGTTGATTCAACAACTCTTGGAGTTAAAGTTCTTTCACACGTGAATGGTTCAGGTGTAGAGACTAATGTAGATTATCAACCATCTGGAATTTATTCATTCGATGGAACTGGTAGTGTTGCTATTCATACTGCTGGACAAGCAGTTTCTTATGCATCAACTACAAATACAACACAGCAAGATTGGTTTGATCAACAGAAGATCACATTAACCAATTCATCAATTAATTGGAATAATATTGCTGATCGTCCAGGAACTTCATCTTATGCTTCTGCAAGAAGTTCAAGATTCGACGAAGTTCATGTTGTTGTAATTGACGATCTTGGTACTGTTAGTGGTAATGCTGGAACAGTTCTTGAAAAGCATTTGTCACTTTCAAAAGCAAATGATTCAGAGTATTCAGTAGGTTCTCCTTCTTATTGGAGAAAGTATCTCGCAACAAATTCTACTCAGATATTTGGTGGCGGTGCTCCTGCTGGACTTACAACTTCATCTTATAGTTCTGGATTTACACTTGCTTCTGATAATGGTTGGGATCAAGATACTCAAGGAATTGCCTTTGGTGGTACTGGAGTACAGACCTTAACTTTAGGTGGCGGTAAAAATTATGATGGAACAACTGATGTTACTGCTGATGGTTCATTTACCGTTACTTTAGGTGATCTTGTAACTGGTTATGAATTATTTGAAGACAATAATTTATATTCTGCAGACTTCTTGATTCAAGGATCCGCAAATTATTCAAAAGAAACAACACAGGCACTTGCCAATAAGTTGATTTCTATCGCTGAACTTAGGAAAGATTCAATAGCATTTGTTTCTCCATATAGATTAGCATTCTTGAATGATACATCTGCTGGATCAGTAACTGTAAACTCAGACGCAACGATTACTGAGAATGTAATTAGCTTCTTTGCTCCAGTTACATCTTCTTCTTATAGTGTATTTGATAGTGGTTACAAATACATGTATGACAGATTTGCTGATACATTCCGCTATGTCCCACTTAACGGAGACATCGCTGGAACGTGTGCTAGAAACGATATTAACAATTTCCCGTGGTTTTCCCCCGCAGGAACAGCAAGAGGAACAATCCTTAATGCTGTAAAACTTGCCTATAACCCATCTCAAGCACAAAGAGATAAACTCTACTCTAATAGAGTTAATCCAATTATCTTCTCACCAGGAGCAGGTATAACACTCTTTGGAGATAAGACTGGATTTGGTAAGTCATCTGCGTTTGATAGAATTAACGTTCGTAGGTTGTTTATCTACCTCGAAAATGCGATTTCTGCTGCTGCTAGAGATCAGATGTTTGAATTCAACGATGAGATCACAAGAACAAACTTTGTGAACATTGTTGAACCATTCCTTCGCGACGTTCAAGCAAAGAGGGGCATATTCGACTTTAGGGTTATTTGCGATCAAACAAATAACACTGCTGCGATTATAGATAACAATGAATTTGTCGCTGATATCTTCGTCAAACCTGCAAGG
>Ga0163108_10000303_pt1 | contig 36798 bp, 35 predicted proteins | sample Fk1155metaG_FD_109644 | JGI IMG/M metagenome (GOLD analysis project Ga0163108, IMG submission 109644) | Marine microbial communities from the Central Pacific Ocean - Fk160115 155m metaG | ecosystem: Environmental > Aquatic > Marine > Oceanic > Photic zone | place: The Central Pacific Ocean...
CATTACACCGGAATCGCTGGCCTGCCTTGCGGTCGGCGCGATCAACCGGTCTTGCAACACTACAGTAGTACTTATTTCAAATGAATCGGTAATGACAGGCAACACGCATGAGAGTTCATACGGATCCCCTGTCGCGTTGATGTTCGCTGGTTGGCGACGAGGTGGACTCGTCCACAAATTCCTGCTCGAAAAGATCAGCAAGTGCTTCGACCGCTGTCTCCGCGTCCTGACCTTCTGCCTGAATCACCAACTCCGTTCCCTGAACGGCTGCCAGTGTCAGGATCGAGAGGATACTTTTCCCATCCACCACTTCACCACTCTTGTTGACTTCGATACGGGCTGCAAATTGCGAAGCGGTCTTCACGAACAAGTCAGCTGGGCGCGCATGAAATCCCTGCGGATTACTGACCACCACTCGCTTCATTGCTGTTACCATCCTCGCTACCCTTTCTTCCTCTTATCCTCATTTTTCACTACCGGCAACCTACATAGGCAAGCTTGCCGGCCAAGTAAAATCCATTCTTTCCGCCGGGCCAGATCGACCCACACGGACAAAAACTGTTCAAGAAACAAACTGATTGTTATCCGCTTCCTCAAGTAACTGCTGAATATCTTCTACTGTCTTGGACTGCTTGAGAAACCGGCAAAAGGTGTCATCACGAAGTTGCCGAGAAATATTCTCCAGAGCTCGCAAATGATCTCCTGGGCGATCCAGCGGTGACACCAATATGAACAAAAGTTGTACTTTCTCTCCATCCAGGCTATTGAAATCAACTCCGTCACAACTAATCCCAACAGTCCCGGTCAAACGTTCGACACTTGGATGTTTCGTATGAGGTACGGCAATTCCTTTCCCAATGCCCGTACTCCCCAGATCTTCTCGTTTCAAGATGGCCGCTATGATACTGTCGCTGTCATCCTCCTTGATCTCGTTCGCTTCGACCAAGGCAGACACCATTTCCTTGATGACCGCTTCTTTTTCGACCGCTGCTAACTCCGGCCGTATGGCCTTGACACTAACAAACTCCAGAAATTTCATCCCAACACCTTTTCTCTGATCGTTCAAGTTAAAGGAACATTATCTTATGCGCGATTCCAAGCCAGCTTTCCTCTAACTCAGCGTCAATCGTTCATAAACCATCAATCGCAACCCTGCTCTATGGCACCGGACCAGGCAAGCTGCTCCGATATCGATAGTCGACGGGCCATTCTCTTTTCTTTATGCCTGCGCAGCTGCTGCTGCAGCTTATGTTGAACCTGATCAACTGCAGACATGACATCGGCAGCAACACTGACTGCCAATAAGCCTCCTGTATGTTCTAGAGAAATCTGCGTCTCCACAACTGGAGCGTCTTCATTCTTCAAATCCACGATGACATCAATTTCAGTAATTCGATCACTGAAGCGTGTCAGTTTCTGTAGCTTGACTCGAATTCTTTCCTGAATCACAAGATTCAACCATCCATGCCGTATCGAGAAAATGACCTGCATTCGCTAGTCCTCCTTTTAGCGATTGCCACAGCGGGCCTGGCGGGAATTGACCGCCAACAGAAACAACTTACTCACTGAACAGTGAATGTATCAGCTAGGGTTCCTTCAGGGCCAAAACCGGCATCCTTCTAGTTTACTGTTTCCGGCAAATCGAGGGAAGGGTCCGGGTCTGACGGAAAGCAGTCCAATCATCACTTTAACCCGCACAAACCAGCCCTCAAAGACTATATTTCCACGGCTCGATCAATCCCCTCTGGCGAACCATACTCTTCTGTCTGCTTAAGGACCCGAGGAGTCTGTCGAGCGATCCCAGGGAGTCGGATCCTGGACATGCGTAATGGCCCGTTCGTCAAGCAGACGGGTCCAACCGCGAATGGCCGTAGCTTGCTGGCTAATTGATTTTTCCGGAAAAAACAATTGTGTCTTGCCAGTAATTCTCTTGAGGTTCAAGAAGGCCAGCACCCGTACATCTGTCGACTCATGACTTAAGCATTCAACCAATTCACGAGCACCGGTCGCCTCCAGTTGATCCGCATCATAGCCCCACAACAGACGAAACAACTGCTGCGCCTCGTCTCCCCGCTGTCGCTCAAATGCCTCCTTAATCTGGACTGCTGTTTTTACATCCTGACCCATTAAATCGTGTAAAAGAAGTAAGTGTTTTTCCCAACTGGCTCGATAGGATTTATCCTGGAAAGAATCCAGGATCGTACCATAGTGTCCCATAACCGCCAACGATCGCGCTGCCATGGCACGGACCTCGTGCAGTCGATGATTCGCCTGGCATTCTTGCAGCTGGATCAGCAATGGCTGACCAGGCTTTATCGACTCCGCTAGTTCTGTTACTGCCGTGGCTTCGAATGATTGATTCTTGACGGGTCCGATTATCCAATCCGGCATCGTATCAAGCGTCGCATGTTCCAATGCCTGTGTTGCCAGGCCTCGGGATATCATGCTGACTCCCGACTTATCATTCGTTACATCGCCAGCCTGTTCCGTCCATGCGCCCCCGGCCGACTGATAAATACGAACCGCAGTTTGACGGTTTTCCTTACGAGGATCCTTACCTGGCCCCAAGTAATTCCAGACCTCCAGCGCAACTTCTGACTCCTCGTTCGCAAAGTGCAACCAGCCCTCACGACCTGCGGCGCTCACCAACACAGGATCTTTCCAAGCATCCGAAGCCCGAAAAATAAACCGACCATGTGTTAAAACCAATCGAGGTTGCTTGGATTGCGTAGAATCCCAATGCCAGGCAGAGTGTCCCACGACTGCCATCTGGAAACCTTCCAATAGCATAAATTGCGGGCGAAATCCCGGAGGAACCAGGTAGCGATCTGTCGAGGTCAGTTGCTCCTCGGCTGCTAAAGGACCCCACTGCTGATCATCCTGCCAACGCCACACCAATTGTCCCCTGGAAGTCACCGTGGCCGTGACTGGATTCACCTGGGGTCCTGGCAACGCATCAACTTCCAACTCGGGATGTGTGGTTTCGGCTGACGCCGCAACGACTGTGGGCACGCTGGTCGAGGGCTTGTCCGCGACTGGCGGAGAGGGAGCCACACGCTCAACCGTATCTGCAGAACTAGTCACCACTGCCGATGCATCATCCTGAGGAACTCGCTGCTCACCCGAATCCGCCTGCCAACCCAATCGTGTACTCATCCAGGGAAAGGCCATGATCAAGGCCAACAACAAACCAGCTGCCAAGGCAATATGCCAGGTTCGCAAGGTTCCCGCTGGCTGCATGAAATCTGGTATTCCTTCCTGGTCCGTGCGATTGTCTGTTGCCAACGGTGGCGGTTCAACCACAAGACGTGGCGGACCGGGAACCTCAGAAGACTCGACCTGAGGCGTTTGATCCGCAACCTGCTGGTTGGCTTCCACGCCATAAACACGCTGGCGAATCCCATCATCAACCATGGCTGGTTCACCCAGCACCAGGGTAAGGATCTGGTGGCAGGAAGCTACTTCCGCAAGGTGCAGATCAGATTCCAGGCAAACCCGCTCAAAATCAGCCAGCTCGGCGTCCGGTAAGACATTGTCCAGGTATTCCGCAACGGAATTCAATTCAACCCCGGTACCGTGCTGATCCATCTCCGGTGCCGCCAGTCTCATTTTTCGTGTGGAACTGCGTATCCGATGAACCAACTCACTCGCAAATTCATTTTCGCTAATACGTGTTCCCAGCACCTCGGCATCTGCAGGATCCAGTACGTCATCCAGGTAAGCCAACATCGTTCGCAACGTTAATCGCATCCGATTCTTCCTTCCCAATCCAACAATCCGTTATTAATCAGCAACCAGCCACGTTAATTTCCACGATGGCCTCTACTTGTATTAGTGACACGCTGGCAATGATTCCGTACAGAATTTTCAGTACGTTCCCCCCCGGGCTCCCGGACACATCTGGAAAGACTTCCTTAAAAACCGGCTTTTACCGTGACAAGGGAGATGTTTTGGCAAAGAAAAAAAGAGGGTGATAAAACGGTTCTTTTTTCTCAACTGCCCCGACAGACGATTGAGTCTCCGGGGCCAACTTGGTTCAATGCATCCTGCACGGCCGATTCAATGCATCGCTGGGAAGGAGCCACGGATGTCCTTGTTTGCCAATTCGGAAGCGGAGAACCTGCGGCGGGCACAGCCGCTAGCAGCCCGTATGCGACCTGCCACGTTAGATGAATTCGTTGGCCAAGAACATTTCCTGGGTGAAGATAAGCTGTTGCGTCGCTTACTGAGCGCCGACCGACTCGGTTCCGTGATTTTTTACGGACCACCTGGTTGCGGTAAGACAACGCTCGCAGAATTACTGGCCAGTGCCAGTCAAAGTCGTTTTGGCCGATTAAGTGCGGTCAGTAGTGGCGTCAAGGAATTGCGCCAGCTGCTGGAACGGGCCCGTGACGACCTGGCCGCAGAGGGGATTCGAACCCTGCTGTTTATTGATGAAATCCATCGTTTCAACCGAGCTCAACAGGATGCGTTGTTACCTGACGTGGAAGACGGCGTCATCACGTTGATTGGTGCCACCACGTCCAACCCTTTTTTCACTGTCAATAATGCATTGGTCAGCCGCAGCCAGGTTTTTCAATTTCATTCCCTGGATGAAGAAGACATCAGTAAGTTACTGGACCGAGCCCTGCTGGATAAGGAACGTGGCCTAGGAGCATACGAGGTGCACCTGCATGACGATGCCCGGGCCTTCCTTTCGAGTGTCTGTGATGGTGATGCCCGCCGCGCACTCTCGGCCCTGGAAATCGGTGTCTTGTCTAGCACAACCTTCCCATTTGAATTCACCTGTGAAGTGGCCGAGGAATCGATCCAGCGCAAGGCGGTTCAGTATGATCGTGACGGCGACGAGCATTATGATTCGGCCAGTGCCTTGATCAAGAGTCTCCGAGGCAGTGATCCTGATGCCGGTATGTACTGGCTGGCACGCATGCTGGAGGGGGGAGAAGATATTCGTTTTCTTTGTCGGAGACTGATTATCCTGGCCAGCGAAGACATTGGAAATGCAGACCCCCAGGCCCTGACCGTCGCAGTGGCTGCCATGCAGGCCTGTGAATTCGTAGGACTGCCTGAATGTCAACTCACCCTGGCCCAGGCCGTTGCCTACCTCGCCTGCGCACCTAAATCAAACGCAGCCACCGTCGCCATTGGTCAAGCTCGCCACGACATCCGTGAAGGTCGTACCCTGCCGGTCCCAGTCCATCTGCGCGATGCACATTACTCCGGTGCCAAGCAACTGGGCCATGGTAAAGACTATCAATATGCTCACCACGCAGACGACGGGGTAGCAGCCCAGGATTACCTGGGGGTGGAACGGGAGTACTACCAGCCCGTTGATCGGGGTTTCGAAGCGGAACTGCTATCACGACTGGAAACCATTCGCACCAAGTTGAGAGCAGCTCGCAGCGCAACTGCTAGCAGCGAAGAAAAATCGCCCTAGGCAGGATTGGTAGTTTCCCTTACCATCCGCCCCACTCAGAAGCCCCAGAACAGGGTGATGATCACCGAGACAACCCCCAGTAAACCGAGCGCGACCCACCAGAGTGGTCGTTTTGACCAAGGGCTATATTGGTGGATGATGTAGGTGCCGCAGAGCGGGCATTGTTCAGCATCTTCATAAACGTCATCACCACACTCCGGACAGGCAACGAGTTCACTGCAGGAATCGTCAATCACGTCATCATAATCATCGTCTTGATAATCATCCATTCAACAATGCCTCACCGGGTCATTCGGTTTGAAGGATTCGCTACGAAAGAAACTATTTTTTAAAACGAACAAACTTGATTGGCTCAAGTTTCGCGTTGTACGTCAAGGAGGACGGAACGGTGCAAACCCTGAAAACTGCTTTTCTGGTCGTCTTTATGCTGATCGCTGTTTACGGTGCTTACATGATTATCAGTAAGCCACCCATGAAACCACCGGAGGAGGTTTCTCAACTGACTGAGAAAGATCTGCAGGCGCCAGACATCGGAATTGGCGACTCGGTCTCCCCGGACGAACTCGTTTTCGGATCGGCGGCCAATATCTCCAACACGACCGAATCCAGCACCGATTCGGAAGCTGGCAAAGATGATTTTGATCCTGACAATCTCGAATCATCACTGGACATTAATATTGACGGCCTGGAGGAAGCGTCCCAGCCTGACAATCTCGAGACTACTCCAGACGCCACGGACAACGTTGAACCAACGGCCAATCCGACCCCGCTGGAGACTACACCCACAAACACCTCGGCAGCTGGCAATCCGAATCCGTTGCTCACGGACCAGCCGGATCCACTGACAAACCCCGATACCAATCCATCCTTGATCGTTCCGCCGGAACAGAATCCCGACGCCTTGATCGATGATCCATCAGCGGTGAATCCAGCTTCCGTGACTCAACCGGAAATCACCACTCGTTTTGCTTCCCCGGCTGAGCGATCCTTTGAAAAAGCCTGGATATCCGCCACGAAGCAAATGGCTCAAGACCATTTTCGCGAGGCGTTGCTGACATTGTCCGTCTTCTTTGATGACCCCAACCTGAGCCAACTCAACCACACCAGGCTACTGGGAAAGCTAGACACGCTGGCCGCTCACGTTATCTATTCGAAACTACATTTGCTGGAGCCGGCCTTTATCGTGCGTCCCGGGGACACCATGAACTCAATTGCCAAGCAATACCGTGTACCGGCAGCGCTGCTTAAGAACATCAACGGCATCCAATCCGAGTCCTCGTTGTTACCAGGTACCGAGCTCAAGGTGGTTCGTGGACCATTTCGGTCCAGTATCTCGCTCGCCAAGAATGAAATGACGTTGTTCCTGGGACACCTGTATGCGGGACGGTTCCCGATCTCTATCGGAAACAATCCTTCACCGCGACCAGGCAGTTACCAGGTCCAGTTAAAACAATCTGGTCGACCCTTTTACAACGCTGCAAAACAATCCATTCCCGCCGGCGACATCAATAACCCATATGGGAATGTCTGGATTGACCTGGGCAGCAACATGAGTATCCACGGCACACCCCGCGTGGCCACCGATGCCAACCAGGGTCACAGCTGCATAGGCCTGGGGGCTGTTGATGCCCAGGATATCTATGGAATCCTGACCGAAGGATCGCAGGTCATTATCCGGCGCTAGGCCCAGTGCTGTAGATTTCACGTTTGCCCTCGGTTTCCCGTTGCGCGCAGATGGTATAAAATTCATGCACATGTCGACCGTACGTTGACAGAACTGACCGGACGGATCCGGACAGTCCATCTTTGACTCCTGCCTGCAGGGAGATAGCGCGTGTATGACCAACAGGCATTAATCGATTTCATGCGAGAAAAAAAGGCCCTGGAATTTGGTAACTTCACATTGGCATCCGGGAAACAAGCCAGCTTCTACCTGGACTGTCGCAAGATCACACTCGATTCAACCGGGGTGAACCTGGTAGCGGCTGGGATGCTGGAGAAACTTGGTGACAATCTACCCGATGCTGTCGGTGGCATGGCCATCGGGGCCGATCCCATCACGGCAGCTGTCATCATGTTATCCGGCCAACAGGATCGGCCTCTGAAGGGATTTATTGTCCGCAAAGAAGCCAAGGCTCATGGCAAGGGGCAGGCCGTGGAAGGACCGGTAGAGCCCGGAGAGCGAGTGGTCATCATGGAAGACGTAGTCACCACCGGGGGCAGCTCTCTCAAGGCCATCGAACAAGCAGAAGCATTTGGCCTGAAGGTCGAGCGTATCATTGCTATCATCGATCGATTGGAAGGTGGGAGCGAGGCCTGCCTGGAACGTGGCTACCAGTTGGAAAGCCTGCTCACGGTTCGTGATTTTGGCATCGAAGCCGGAACCGAATAAATCCTGCTTCAGCAAGGGTTCCCGGCAGGTCGATAACTTCTACTGGTGCTATGTGCGCCGAGTATTTCACCTCCTACCTGCAACCATAACCTGGACAGGGTCCCTGCGAGCCGGCCATGGAAACCACCCTACATCGCCAGCTGAAAACACTCTATGCGGACGACCAATCGCAACAGGAAGTTCCCCTGGATAACTACCGGATCGACGTGGTTCGAAGTGGTGTCCTGGTAGAGATTCAACTCGGTGCCATCGGGGCCATTCGAGATAAGCTCAGGAAACTGCTTGAGAATCACCGCGTGCTCGTCGTAAAGCCTATCATCGTGCGCAAATACCTGGTGAAACTTGACGGACCAGACGGTTCACTTATCAGCCGTCGACGGAGCCCCAAGCGTGGTAACCTGATGACCCTGTTCGACGAACTTGTCTATTGCACCCGGCTCTTTCCCCATCCCAATCTCTGCATCGATGTTCCCTTGATCGAGATGGAGGAGTTTCGATTCCCGGGGCATGGTCGGCGACGACGGCATCGCGAAAACGATTTCCAGATCCAGGACCAATCACTTCTAAGCGTCGAAAGCATTGAACGCTTTGCCACCGCAACGGATCTGGCTAACCTGATTCCGAAGACGTTACCGAAAACATTCCACACGGGGCACCTGGCCAAAGCCATTGGGCAAACTCGAGACAAAGCTCAGCAGGTGGCCTACTGTTTTCGCCACATGAAAATTACGAAACAAGTCGGGAAAGAGGGGAACGCAATACTCTATCGTTTCCGCAGCCCTCGCGGTCGCAAGCGACGCAAACGGTCCGGTACGATGTCGGCCATTCCATTGCCCAGTCTGCCAACCGGACCGCTGCCAACCGGACCGCTGCCAACCGGACCGCTGCCTTCGACCAACGTGAACGCCTAGGCATTCGCCTTGCTTCGCGCTTCTCGCAGACCGCGACTCAGGATGTCTCGCAACATGGGAGAAAAATCCTCGTACTTAGCGCTATCAGGACTGCCATCCGCATACTGGTAAATCGCATCACGTGGCTTAGCACCCAGTGAAATCAGGGTGGAACTGACCGTCCCTCGTCGCTGACCGGAAAGCACCATGCTCGGCCTACCGGCGGGAGCAGGTGGACGAGCAAAAACCTTGCTTGCCACGGCCAGGAACTTGACGGGTGAATCAAGTGTCTGCAGCGTTAGTAGTCGATGAGCCAGTTGAACACGCTCGTCTCGAGGATCATTGATGTCATGGTTACCAATGACACTCAATCCCTCCTGCAGTTCTACCACCTCGGGTTCGTCACCACCGTGAATGACCCAACCGCTCTCCGCATCCACACAGACAAAGTTAACCCCGTCGTAACGCTTAGTTCCCAGTTCTTCCATAGCCAGGTGCATCGCTTCATCCGCAGTTCGCGTACGAAGCAATTCGCGGCACAAGATCCCTCGTGAACGTGGAGCGATCGGTGGAATCAGCTTCCGACGGTTACTGGCAGCCACAAACAAACCATGTTGATTGACGCCTAACCAGGTTCCTCCGGCTAATTGATCAACACCACCGAGAATACGGGGTTTGCCCGATTGAATCGCCGGCGGGCTGCCAGGTCGGTCATAAAATTCATCGCGATTGGCTGCTACCAAAATGGGAGATTCGGGAACAAGACGATATTGAACTGCTAGTAAACACATATTTTTCAACAACTTATGAACAATGAAGCAAACTTTATTCACTCTACGGAGCAAAGAACATCGCTGTTCGAAACAGCAACTCCACTCTATATACTGGGAAGCTGGCCCAACACCTCCTAATAGGGGGTAACGCAGATATTTCTTTACCCAAATTACCCCCATTGGGTGGATTTCCCCGTAACAATTCCGGTTAGGGGCTCTTGAGCAACTCCGTGGGAAACCTTAGCTTGCCGCTTTTAAGCTCAGCGGGCCCAAGTAATCAGGATGACTGATCCGCTGGGCCTTGGACCTGTTTGCACCTGTGCCCCGTTTTCGATGAGAGAAGCCAACCGATGCCTGAATCCCATTCCCGCTCACCTGTCCGGATTGCCATCGTGGGCGCCGGCGCCGTCAGTGACTACCACCACGTACCGGCCATCGCGATGGACCCGCGTGCTGAACTAGCAGCAGTCTGCGATGCTGATCCTGCATTGCTCGAGCAACGACGCCAGGACTGGGGCGTGGACCTGGTCAGCACTGATTACGATGCGATCTGTCAAAACCCGGATATCGACGCGGTCATTATTGCAACTCCCAATTTTACGCATCGCCCGATGGCAGTAGCAGCTGCAGAGGCGGGCAAACACATCATGTGCGAGAAGCCACTCGGATTGAACGTGGCAGAAGTGCGAGAGATGTACCAGTCGGCAGAGCAGGCTGGGGTCGTCCATATGACGGCATTCACTTACCGATTTGCCCCTTCGATGCGTTACCTGAAACACCTGGCTGCCAGCGGAGAACTGGGAGCCTTGCGACATTTTCGCAGCCAACGTTTCCTGGACTTGCCCGAAACCAGCTGGGGTTGGCGGCAATACGAGGATCGAGCAGGCGCGGGAGACCTGTTCGACATGACCATTCATCGAATTGATTTTGCCCTCGACCTGATGGGACCACTGGATCGGGTTTGCGGTGCGGTTGCGCAGTTCGTACCTCGCGACAAAACGGTCGATGGGGAATCCTGTCCACCTTCTGAAGTGGATGACTGGTCAGCATTGATCGGCCAATTCCGCGACGGAGGCGTCGGTGTCTGGGAGGGAACCACGCTGGCCAAGGGTTATGGTCTCGATGGCTTTGGCCACGAATGGGCCGAGGTCAATGGTTCAGAAGCATCCGCGGTTTATCGACTGCACCAACCGAACCAGATCTGGCTGGGAAAGACAGGACAGGACCTAGCCCCTGTCGATGTTCCGGAATCCTTCCTGAAACCGGCGGACAGTCCACGGGATCCATCAGAGGGCGAGCCTGCCACTATTTTCCGCTACGACCTGGTCTGGGAGTTCGTCTCGGCCATCGTGGAGGGACGGGCGGCAACGCCCAGTTTCTACGATGGATTACAGGCTCAAATCGTAGCGGGTGCCGTGCTGGAGAGTGAGTCCCAGCGGGAATGGATTACCATCGAGCCAGAACCTCGCTAACCGGTTTGCAACTGCTTGCTGTGGAATCCAGCGGCTTCTGTTATATTCAGAACTGCTTTTATTGCTTTCAGGAAACGTTAGAAGCGGCAAGAGAATGGCTTCACGTCTGGACAACCAGGAAAATCGGGCGGGTGATACAGCGAGCTCGAATCAGCCAGCCACCCCATCGACACCACATCGGCGATCTTCAGCCGAGCGCCCGAATCCACACGATTCAATTCAGTCGCTCACTGGCGTTGAAGTGATCGCGACCGGAGCCTGCGCCCCATCCGAGATCGTGCGTAACGAAGATCTTGCCCAGCTGGGATACGATGCAGACTGGATCGTACAACGCACCGGGATCCGCGAGCGTCGTCGCGCACCAGCGGACCAGGCAACCAGCGATGTAGCCCTGGCCGCAGCTCGCCATTGTTTACAACAGGCCCAGCTCGACGCGGATGACCTGGATTTCATCCTGGTCGCCACCATGACACCCGATCATATGACACCTTCCACGGCCTGTGTCGTGCAACAGGGACTGGGAGCACACTGTCCTGCCCTGGACCTGAACGCAGCCTGCGCGGGATTCATGTATGGCCTGATCACCGGCATGCATTTTATTCACAGTGGAACGTATCAACGTGTGATGGTGATTGGTGCGGACCTGCTTTCTCGCATCGTGGATCCCAAGGACAAGAAAACCTATCCCCTTTTCGGGGATGGGGCAGGAGCGGTCCTGCTGGGAGGCAACGACAACAACCCAGGCCTCCTGGCTTTCACGCTGGGTGCCGATGGCAGCGGCGGAGAATCACTCTGGGTACCCGGAGGCGGCTCGCGGGAACCACTGACCGAATCAACGATGACGGCGGGCCGGCAGTATCTGCAAATGGACGGACGGGCTGTTTTCAAGTGGGCGGTGCGAACCATAACGGAATCGGTCACGGCTGTGATGCAACACGCCGGCATCGAAAAGAAAGACTTGAGCCTGGTCGTTTTTCACCAGGCGAACATGCGGATCATCGACGCAGCTACGGACCACCTGGGCCTGGACCCCGACCAGGTTTTCGTCAACCTGGACCGATATGGAAACACTTCGGCGGCCAGTATTCCCCTGGCACTGGAAGAAGCCTGCCAGCAGGGTCGCGTGCAACGAGGAGACAAGGTCCTGCTAAGCGGCTTTGGTGCAGGATTGGCGTGGGGATCTGCGATCCTGCAATGGTAGCGTGAAACACGCGGACATCTAACCATCACGAGGAGATTCAATGGACCAGGTAATTCGGCTGCCGGAACGAAAAGACGTCAAGACAGAAGACACCTGGGACCTGGGAAGTCTTTTCGAGGACGAGGCCGGCTGGGAAGCAGGCTTCTCGGAATTTGAACAGCAACTGGAGGGCTACCAGACCTACGAGGGCAAGCTGGGCGAAAGCGCCGAGACGTTAGCCGACTGTCTGCAATTTGATTCGTCGGTGGAACGGCTCGGTGAGCGACTGGGTATTTATGCCTTCCTGCTCACCACCCAGGACCAGACCGACAGTCACTTCCAGGGAATGCTGGCACGTTTCCAGAACCTGGCAACCCGGGCTGGCCAGGCCAGCAGTTTCATTCGGCCGGAGATCATGGCGATTGAATCCGACCAGATGGATGCCTTCCTGGAAACGGATGTCCTGCAACCATTTCGGCTGGTGCTGGAACGCATGGTTCGTTTTCGCCCGCACACACTAAGTCACCCCGAAGAAAAGCTGTTGGCCATGCAGGGCGAGATGGCCCAGGCAGCCGCCAAGGCATTCCGCCAACTGCACGATGCGGATCTGAAGTTTGGTTCCCTGGAAAACGAGGACGGCCAGCTCGTCGAATTAAGCAATGCGACTTTCTCCCAGTTCCTGATTTCCCCAGACCGTGACGTGCGTAAGGCTTCCTTTCACCAGTATTACGAGCAATTTGCGGCTCACGAAAACACGTTTGCAGCGACGCTCAGTGGCTCGATCCTGAAGGACGTCTACTATGCCCAGGCCCGTGGCTACGAGGGTGCCCTGGAAGCAGCGCTGTTTCCAGACAACATGCCGAGCACGGTTTATGACAACCTGATTGCCTCGGTTCGTTCGAACCTGCCAGCCCTGCATCATTACTACGATGTGCGACGACGCAAAATGAAACTGGATGATATCCATCACTACGATACGTACGTACCTATCCTCAGTGACCTGTCCAGTCACCATGGCTGGGATGAGGCGGTCGAATTGATATTGGGGTCCCTGGAGCCACTGGGATCGGATTACACGGATGCCCTGCAGAAGGGACTCCACGGCCGCTGGTGCGATCGCTATCCAAACCAGGGTAAGCAGAGCGGTGCCTTTAGCTGCGGCTCTTTTGACGGCGACCCGTACATCCTGATGAACTACAAACCAGAAGTCCTGAATGATGTCTTCACACTGACCCACGAGGCGGGTCATTCCATGCATTCCTATCTTTCCTCCCAGCACCAACCATTCGAGTACTACAACTACACGATTTTCGTAGCCGAGGTGGCCAGCACATTTAACGAGCAGCTGTTAACGGCTCGCATGATGGAACAGGCCGAGGATGACCAGCAGCGTGCTTACCTGATCAACCGGGAACTGGATGCCATCCGCGGCACGATCATTCGGCAAACGATGTTTGCCGAGTTCGAGAAGATCACGCATGAGATGGCCCAGCAGGGAGAGCCGTTAACCGTCCAGGCGTTCAAGGATGTTTATTTCGGCCTGCTGAAGGATTACTTTGGACCCGACTTTACCCTCGATGACGACCTGGCCCTGGAGTGTTTTCGAATCCCTCACTTCTACCGTGCCTTTTACGTCTACAAGTATGCCACGGGCCTATCGGCTGCGATCGCCTTGAGCCAGCGCGTCCTGCAGGGAGGAGCGTCAGAAGTTGCCGAGTACCTCGGATTCCTCCAGGGCGGCTGCTCGGAAGACCCGTTGGATCTACTCCGAAATGCGGGCGTGGACATGGAGCAACCCGATGCGGTGGATACCGCCCTGGGTCATTTTGAAAACCTGGTTGGCCAGCTGGATGAGCTGCTCTGATCCTGCTCAAGGTTTCTTGAAATTCGAGATCCAGATGAACGGGGTATTCACCTCATCAACGCGGACCTCGCAATACAGCCGGGCCTGGGAAAGCACCTGGTCTAAAATTTTCTTGTAGTAGGTGCGCCCGGAGGGGACGTTTACCTTGACCGCATCCAGGTCAATACGATCACGGGCCAGGGCGTTATAGTCGATCACGAACGGAACCTTTAAACGTGGTGCGATAGCTCCCAGGGCCTCGGACAACGCAACCTTATCAATTTCCACGCTCAGGCTCTTGAAAAGTGCGGGCATGAGAAGGCCTGGATTTTTCTGGGGCGGCCATCCCACGGGCCAGGATTCCTTGACCTGGTCCGAGCCCATGATGACCAGGCGCACCTCCTGGCCACTTGGTTTCTGGGGAACCAGTACCAGGCCCTGGGGGCGTAACGTGATCGCCATCACGGTACCAGCACTCAATCCCTGCAACTCGTCCTGCAGGACCTCTCCCCCGGCGAGTGCCTGCCGAGCAGCTGGATCGACTGCCACGGAAACCTTCAATCCCCTGGCAATCTGGTTGATCACCTCGACATTCTTCATACCACGGGTTTTGAAATTAATCTTGCCGGTCATCGCTTCATGCAGCTGCAACAGCTGCTTCTTGGTCAAACCAAAAGGACCCTTTTCGGCCGTCAGGTTTTCCATCCCCTCCACCTTGAGCTTTTCCACCCACTTGCTGATCGCCGCCTTTTCCCCGTAACGAAACTCGACACCTGGCAGGCGGAGCGTATTGCGAGCCGTCAAGGCGCCGGTCACGACATAGCTGGGGGATTCCTCGGTACCACGATTCCTGATTTCAATCTTGGTCCCCGGGCGCAGGCTGCGAAAGCGAATGTTCGAAAGCTGGCAATCCTTCAGCAGCATCAGCCACTTGCGTTCTCCACCGAGTGGGAAACCGGCCTCGGTCCCCAGTTCCAGGGAGACCAGTGGGGCAGCCCAACAGGCACCCGTGGCCAGCACCAGGACCCAGGTCGCCAGGGCCTGTAGCATTCGTGGCAGGTATTGCATGGTACGCATCCTTATTCCCAGGAAGGTTGATCGCTCCGAACCGCAGGTAGAACCCTGCTGGAAGTATAACACGGGTCTTGAAATAACGAAGGTTTTGCCCAGCCGTCAAGGCCAACGTAACCCGAAGCGATCGACTGGAATCACGGCGACCGGTGCCCGGCAAGCTGCCCGGCTTCATTCGACGCGAGGAAATTCGACCGGGAGTTGCGGATTCGGTTCCAGAAGGACACAATAACAACTTCTTCAGATGGATCTGACGACTTGGTGCCCATGCTCAGGGATTGACCACTCGGTAAAGGGCAAACCCTAGTTCATACGTCCTGCAAATCGGTTAACACCGTGGATCGCCTGACCCACGCAGGACTCGTTTTTTTGTGAAGTGAAGGAGACCATCATGGCGCGACCGGTCACATTATTTACCGGCCAATGGGCTGACTTGAAAATCGAAGACATGGCACGCATGACCAGGGAATTTGGTTATGACGGAATCGAACTGGCTTGCTGGGGCGACCATTTCGAAGTCGACAAGGCCCTGGCCGAGGATGACTATTGCTCGAAGCGGCGAGAACTGCTCGACAGCCATGATCTGCAATGTCATGCGATCAGCGCTCACCTGGTAGGCCAGGCCGTGCTGGATCCCATCGATCAACGTCACAAGGACATCATCCCACCCTATGTCTGGGGAGACGGGGACCCGGCCGGTGTGAATGAGCGAGCCTGCGAAGAACTCAAGAACACGGCACGGGCTGCCCAAAAATTTGGCGTGGAAGTCGTCAACGGATTCACCGGGTCAAGTATCTGGCATCTCAATTACTCGTTCCCACCCGTGTCACCCCAGATGATCGACGATGGATTTGCATTGCTGGCCGAGCGTTTCAATCCCATCCTGGATGTCTTCGGTGAATGTGGTGTTCGATTTGCCCTGGAAGTTCATCCGACGGAAATTGCCTTTGATATTTACACGGCCCAGCGAGCACTCGAGGCGCTCGATCACCGGGAAGAATTTGGCTTCAACTTTGACCCCAGCCATCTTCACTGGCAGGGAGTCGACCCTGTCGAATTCATCCGTGCGTTCCCTGATCGGATCTACCACGTGCATATCAAGGATGCCATCACAACGCTCGATGGACGCACCGGTATCCTGGCCAGTCATCTCAATTTTGGTGATGCACGACGAGGCTGGGACTTCCGCAGCCCCGGTCGTGGAGCTGTGAATTTCGAGGAAATTATCCGAGCCCTGAATGACATTGACTACCAGGGTCCCCTCTCGATCGAGTGGGAAGATTCGGGAATGGACCGAGAATTCGGTGCACGCGAAGCATGTGAATTCACCCGCGGAGTTGATTTTGCTCCCAGCGGACTAGCCTTTGATGCTGCTTTTGGTGACGACTAGTCCAGACTGTCATCGCCAGCAAAGCTTGCGCACCCGGTGTTTCCTCACAGAAACACCGGGTTTTTTTGTGATTCTCCCTGAAAAGCAAGCTCTGCCTCGAGCTGGGGGCAATGATAGAATAAGGCTTGTCTGCTGCCTGGCAGCCAGGCACGCTCTCATCTACCCCAAAGGTACCTGGAAAACTGCCTCTTGATCGTTCATTCAACAACCCGTTGGCAACCTTTCTCGCTTTGCTGGCTGTGGCTGGTGAGCGGACTCCTGGTGTTGCCTGCGAACGTATTGGCAGTCGATCAACCGTTATCCGCCATGCGTGCCGAGGCAGATACCAACCTGCAGGCTGCGCTGGAAGCACTGGCAACCCGTTGTGAGGAATTAAAACTACCTCGGCAGGCAGCACAAACCCGTGGCTGGCACGTGGTACGTCGCCAGGACCAACAAGTTCTTTTTCTGCCCACCTCACAGGATCCTCTCAAGCCGACTGCCAACGCCTCGCAAATCATTGGTTTCTGGTATGAACAACTGACTCGTCATCGCCAGGAACATGCGCGGGAACTGTTCAAGTTGGTCGAACCCTTGCTGGACTCGAATCGACCAGACCAGGCGTACCAGTTACTTTTCGAAATCCTGCGTGACGATCCAACCCATACCCAGGCAGCCAGGATCCTTGGTATTTCCCGGGAGGCAACTCGCCAGCCTCGGGTCAGCCTTGGGCGTACGCGTCACGCTCGCCTGGGCTGGGCAGCGCGATCCTACTGGACCGTGCGCAGCCCCCATTACGAGATCCTTACCAACCACAGCGCCCAGGCAGGCCTGGAACTGGCCCGACACCTGGAACAATTGCAGGCTGTCTGGCAACAGGTGTTCTTTCGCTATGAAGACCAGGCCGACATCCTGGAATCCCGTTTTGCAGGGAATTCACGACCATGGCTCAAGCATTCCGTACACCGCATCGTTCTCTTCCAGGATCGCCCTCAATACGTCAATTACTTTGCCAGGACGCAGCCACAAATCGGCCTGACGACCGGTTACTACCAGCCTGGTGAAAAGACCGCCTACTTCTATGCCACCAAGCCGGCATTGATGGCCACCTGGTACCACGAGGGGACGCATCAGCTTTTCCAGGAACGCGGGCAAAGTGTCGACAAACCGGGTGAGCAGCAAAACTTCTGGGCCCTCGAAGGCGTGGCATTGTACATGGAATCCCTTCACTTTCATGAAGGTTACTGCACGCTTGGTGGTTTTGAATCCAGCCGCCTGCAATACGCACGGTACGACAAGTACATCAACCAGGCTTACCTTCCCCTGGAAAAACTACTACACCTCGGACAAGCGAAATTACAGGAACATCCGGAAATCAGATCGCTCTATCGACAGTCTGCAGGACTAGCGCACTTCCTGATGACGGGTGAACAGGGTCGTTATCGTACGGCCTTCATCGATTACCTGCGGGAACTTTACCGGGGCAGTGACGAAGCTGCGACGTTGCCATCTCGCACGGGAAAAACACCTACGGAAGTGGATCAACAGTACCATGAATTCCTGATGGTACGCGACCAGGACCTGCTTGCCTTGAACAAGCAACTTCCGTTGCACAAGCTGGTGCTGGGACATACCCAGATCACCAACAAGGGTTTCCTCCAGTTGGGGAAACAGCCGCTCGTGACCTGGCTGGACTTAACAGCCACTCGCATCGATGCAAAAGGCATGGTAGAGTTGGGTGATTGGGTCGGCCTGGAGCGGATTTCCCTGGAAGGAACCCGGATTACCGGTCAACTAGTCACTCGACTTGCTCGGCTACCCAATCTGTCAGAGCTGGATTTATCGGGCACTCCGATAACGGATGAAAGCCTGAAACCATTAGGCCAACTAACTAAGCTCCGGGTGCTCTGGTTAACCGGAACCCGAATTACGGATGCAGGATTATCCCACCTGGAAAAACTACAACAACTTGAGGTATTGAATCTTGATCAGACCGAGGTGAGCGCTGCTGCCCGTCAACGATTGCAAGCGAAATTACCCAAGCTGAAAAGCGCCCCCTGATCTTGAGACGAGTCTGACAAGGAGAATTCGATGCGACCTTGGATTTTGGGTGAAACCAATTATGCCGTGACCCAGGAGAACTCGTACAATGTTGCGGTTCTGCCACTCGGTGCCACGGAACCTCATAATTTCCACCTGCCCTATGCCACGGACACCCTCATCGGCAATGCCATCGGTGAGCGTATTTGCGAAGCTGCCCACAAGGATGGTGGCCGGGTCGTCTTGCTGCCAACGATACCTTACGGCACCGAGACCAACATGCATGCCCTGCCACTGGCCATGAACGTGAATCCTTCCACGCTCTTCCAGGTGATCACGGACTTGCTCAAGTCTCTCGTGGATAGTGGCATCAAGAAGGTCCTGCTGTTGAATTGTCACGGCGGGAACGCCTTGAAACCACTCCTACGTGAACTCTGTGACAAGTCACCTGCCCACCTCTTTCTCTGTAACTGGATCCAGATGGTCAACGACCTGACTGGGAAAATCTTCGAACACCAGGAAGACCACGCTGGTGAAATGGAAACTTCCCTGGGGCTGGCCTACTTTCCAGACCTGGTCATTCATAACGAGGACGGTTCCCTGAGAGCTGACGCCGGGGAAACCCGACCCTTCCGGTTCGAGGCTCTCGAAAAAGAATGGGTTGATATCACGCGTCCCTGGCACCTGCTCACTACCAATACCGGGGCGGGAAATCCCCACGAGTCCAGTGCCGAAAAAGGGCAACAACTCATGGACGTCCTGGTCGAACGCCTGGGAACATTCCTGGTGGAACTTTCCAACTCGCCACTGGACGAGTCATTTCCTTTCACTGACACGGGCGCCGTTGACCAAGGAGACGCAGAAAACTAAACTGGACCAAACAGGTCGAGAGGCCTGCATGATTGATGGTGGATGTAGCTCAGTTGGTTAGAGCACTAGATTGTGATTCTAGGGGTCGGGGGTTCGAGTCCCCTCATCCACCCTCTATGAAATAAGGGTTTCTGGTCCGCGGACTGGAAACCCTTATTTTTTGTCGATGAAAGACTGACAAAATTAATTCAGTGGCACCACGTAGTCAGGGAACTGCACGAAAAACCTAAAGTCATTACAATTCAGGTTCTCTGCTTGAAAAGCATCGTGCATGTTGAAAAGAAATGAAAACGGCAGCAGGCAACGATCCGTTTACCTGAGAATAAAAATCGCTTTCATGGGGCTTCGCTAAAATGAAATGGCTGCTCGCAATTCTCTACGGACTGTTTGTGATCTGGACCGGCTTGCTACGTGGCATCGAAGCCCAGGCCTATAAACCAAACTCTCTCTGGTTCTGCCTGGCAATGGGTTTGCTTTGCATCGCCGCCGGCTACCTGTTTCGACTCAACAAGACTGCCGCGGCGACCATGACTTCCCTGGTTGCCGTTGCTTTCGTGCTTTTCTTTTATCTTTATTGCTTTACCTGCAAGCCAGCAGGGGATGCCACCGTGCGGGTTGGCCTGGTTATCGTCGCCTCCATCGGCTTCCTGGCAATGCTTTTTCTTCCTGCTGAAGTCAAAGCTTGTCAGCAAGACACACCTGATTGATGGTGCTTGGTACGACGAATCCACCATGCAAACAACGAAAACAACAACCATGACGGGGCAAATCTATGCGATTAGAAGATGGCCCATGCTACACCCTGCCAAAAAACATGTGGCAGAATAACCAGCAAATGAGGGAAGATATGATAGGAAGGTGGTAGTTGCCGTGATAGATTTCGGCACGGAATAAAATACATAAACCAACGATGATGGTGATTGCAGCACACCAAAGCAAAATTCTCGTACTAATACCTCCTGCCTTGATTATGCAGACATAACGGCTCAATGCTATTGGAAGAAGCTGATATCTTGGAAAAGATTAGCTTATGGGAAATGCAATCCACTGGATCATCTTTTGGGGTCTGGCGATCAGTAGTATCGCACTCGTCACCTACGCGCTGGTCGGTAACGTTCGTTCTATCGTGATTGCCATACCGCTGGCTGGTATCCTTTTTTTCACCGCGTACGTGATCGTCATGACACAGCAAATACCAGGCCCTCGTCTCCTCACCGTTTTCTGGCTCGTTGGATCTCTTCTAGGATTGGTGCGACAATGTTTCAGCAAGAATTCCAAGACACACCGTGAACGAACGGGCTAGCTAGAAACCTTACGGTTTAGGTTCCGAGCCTGCTGATCAGCGCGCACCTTGAGAAAGGATGAAAACGGCAGCACTGGATTGTGATTATCGGAGTCGGAAAGAACGTTACCTCAGCCATCCTCTTCGTACTTCTCCGCCAAATCAGGTTTTACGCCGTCGTTGCCGGTAGCCCGAAATATTCCTGGATAAAATCCTTGCGATCCCCGTTGCATTTCACGTACTCGACCAGCGTGTAGAGTTTCTGCTGGTCCCGCAGTCGCTTCCGTTCCAGGTAAGACTCATCCAGTAAGCGAGCCGGAAGTTCATCGATCACGGCACACTCTTTCGACAACAGCGACCGATCGATCACGCCGTAACGTTCCAGCATCGACAGGACGGTTTCCAGCCGGTGATCGTGCTTTTGCTTGAAATGCAATTTCTCGTGTAACCACTCGATACCGAAAGCGACCACCTGCTCCCAGTCGTGTTTCAGGAGGTCGTAAACCCGCTCATAAAACTCCCGGTCCGGATTACTCCATTGGACAAATTCCATCTGGGTTGCCAGGTCTGCCTGGTCGTAAAGCAAGACACACTCGGAAGGCAATCCGTCTCGACCGGCCCGGCCAATTTCCTGGTAGTACGATTCCATCGAACCAGGAACATCGGCATGAATCACGAAACGGATATCCTCTTTATCGATCCCCATACCAAAAGCATTGGTCGCCAACACCAGGTGCCCCGGTTCGTTCATGAATCGTTCCTGCAGCAACTTGCGTTGCCCACGTTCCAGCTGTCCATGGTAAACCAGGTGAGGCACCTGCAACTCATCCAACCGATCGCTGAACTCCATCAAGGTTTTGATCAACGTGAAATAGACAATCGCACTACCGGATTGGGCCTTGCGCAACCGGACAATCTGGGCGAGCTTCTCGTCAGTGCCCCAGACTTCCTCGACACTTAGCTGCAGGTTCGGACGATCAATTCCCTCGTGAAACAGCTTTACTTGATCCGGTTCGAACCCCAGTTGCGCAACAATGTCCTGTTGCACTTCCAGCGTGGCGGTGGCCGTCAAGGCGATCACCGTGGGAGATCCCAGCAACTGGCGAAACTCATCGATCCGCGTGTAATCGGGTCGAAAATCGTGCCCCCACTCGCTGATGCAATGCGCCTCATCCACGGCCAGTAATTTCACATCACGTCGAGCGATGACTTCCAGGAACTCCGGCTTGCGAAATCGTTCCGGGGTCACGTACAGCAGCTGGTATTCACCCGTCCCGATACTCGCGTAACGCGCCTCGCGTTGCTGGCGCATTAACGATGAATTGATAAACGTACAGGACACACCTCGGGCTTGTAGTGCATCGACCTGGTCTTTCATCAAGGCGATCAGCGGGGACAGCACCAGGGCCAGCGGCGGAGGGTTCCCCGTGGAGACAGGTTCCGCGGCCATCATCAGTGCAGGGACCTGGTAGCAAAGTGACTTGCCCATGCCAGTAGGCATAATGACCAGCGCATGCTTCCCCTCCATGACGTGTTCAATCACGGCACCCTGTTGTCCACGAAAGCTGGCATGACCGAAGACTTCCTGGAGAACCGTCTGTGCTTGCATGATAGTCAGTCTTTTACACGAACTCGCCTGGTACCGTGATCATGAGGGTTGTTTGGCCAGTGGAATTTTCCAGATACGTGCCGCATTCAGGCCAAGGATCTTGTCGCGGTCCTGGTCCGTAAAGAATGGTATATGCTGACGCATCAGTTCCAGTTCTTTCTTGACCGTGGGCCGCTGAAAATCAGCTCGCACGGCGCCGGGATAACCCGTACCCCACAGTAACCGATCCGGTCCAAAGGCATCGTAGACTCGCTTGACCCACGGGTAGGCATCGGGAAAAGGATACTTCCCCGACTTGGAAACCGAGGTCAGGTCCGAGATCTTGACGGCCACGTTGGGATAGCGTGCCAGGGCGAGCAGTTTCTTCAGGGCCGGCAGGGGATCATCCACGCCCAGATCAATCTGGCTGATATGGTCAATGACTGTCGGCACCGTCGGATACCACTGGATCATTTTCTCCAGTCGTGGCAATTGATCGGTATGGATAAAGAAATTGAAGACAGATCCTAACTCGGCTGCTTTTTTCCAGGCCCGATGATGCGCCAACGAGGTCAGCCATCCATCTCCACCATGATTTCCGTTCACGTAATAGATAGGACTAAACCGCATCCCGGAAAACTGGTGTTCCTTGACCCAGAACTCAAGCTTCTCGGCAACCTTTGGATCGGTCGGATCGATCAAGCCATGGGCCTTGAAGCGACCAGGATATTTTTTCAGGCAGTAAGCCGTATAGGTATTGTCCCAACCGTGGAAAATCGTCTGCACCAGGATACAGTGAGTGACTCCGAAGCGATCCATCTCCTCAACCAGGATCTCACCCGTTGCCGCTGTTGTTTTCGATTTGAAATCCGGACTATAGGGGTGATCAAACGGCCAACGCTTGAGGTTCCCTGACCAGACATGCATATGGGTATCGATCACCGGCAGTGATTTCGTGGGCGCTGCCAGTGCCTGGCCAGTTGCCAGCACGAGTCCCCCTGCCGCACCTGCTGTGAATTGACGCCTATTGATTTCCGGAAACCCTGCTCCCGCACGAACATGTTTACTCGACAACCGTGTCATCCTGTTCTCCCTCTTAGCTGGACTTTTTTTTCGGAGGCATCGGAGGCAACTTGAGATCTGCAGCTTTGACTTCAACCGGTGCTCCGCTCAATGGAATCTCGACATGGGCCGTCCACAAGATTCCATTCACAATAAATCGGCGATGGGAGGGCAAAGCGAAATTATTATGAAAATGTCCCAGCGTGGTACCAAACGAGCGACCTTGTCGGGAATTCGGGCGATCAAACCCCCACGCCACGACCTGTTGTTTACCATCTACCTTGGCCTGGATAAGAGGCTTGGCTTTTTCATGAAAGACCAGGTCGAGGTAAAACTCGTCCCGTAAATCATAATCCTGCCAGCCGCGGGAAACCGGATGTTTCCGGTCTACCTGGACCAACCGGGACTGGTCGATTTTCACTCCACAGGGAGGACGGCGAAACCAGCCGCCAAGGATATCCCGGTAGGCATCACGAATCGCCGGGGTCTCGGCAAACTTGCTGTAGCCGATGCCGGTTGCCCAGTGGATAGCCACATAGCCAACACCCTGGACCATCATTTTCTCAAACTGGCTGCGGCGTTGCGGATCCAGGACGATCTCTCCTGCCGGTCGTGAGTAGAAAACGATCGACTTGACACCTTCCAGGGCGCGCGGATCGGTCGGCCAATCCATGCTCACGGAGGCCTCGACGCCAGGGGTTTGATTTAAACAGGCAGCCAGTAATCGCGCATCAAACTGGTACATATGCGAACCCCAGGGATGATCTGTCTTGGTAGCGATCAGCAGGATTTTGACAGGGGCTTTCTCAGCCGCCTGGATCACGGGAATACACCCCAGGAATACCACGATGATCCACAGCGATCGGCTCAACATCTTCGGCATAGCTCGTACCTCCCCGTTCTTTTTTATCAGCAGGTAACACCTAATGTAGCTGATCACGGCTGGTCGCGATGTTGATCCAACTGTTCAATCGCCACGAAGGCCCGCGGCTTTCCATGAGTTGGGTCAGCCGGCTCACAACCGGTTGAACAGCTTCCACAACTGGATTTACCACTCACGATACTGCGCCACAGATACCAGGCAACGTAAACGCCAGCCAACACGGTAATTCCGATCGCTACGATGGTTTGCCAGGAATCCTGCATGCGTGTCCCATCAGGAAAAAAACAAGGTACCAAGCTGGTAAGTCAATAACGCACCCAGGTAGGCCAACCCGGTCATGTAGGTAAACGCAAACAACGGCCATCTCCAGCTGTTGGTTTCACGCCCTATCGTAACCAAGGTAGCTCCGCATTGCGCACAAAGTGCAAAGAAAACCATCAACGACAAGGCTACCGGGATCGTGTAAACGGGTTTCTCCGGTTGGTCATCCCAGCGAGCCTGGCGGATTTTATCCCGCAATTGAGTCGACTCAGCATCCGTTTCATCCCCCAGGTTGTAGATCACACCAAGGGTACCGACCACCACTTCTCGAGCAGGAAACGAGGCGATCGCGGCACATCCGATGCGCCAATCCCAGCCGAGAGGTCGCACCAGCGGCTCCACGGCAGTTCCCATGTGTCCGAGGATACTCTCGTGAAGGTACGCCCCGGCCACCTCCTTGTCGATCTCGTTCTTGAAGATCGCCAGTTGGGCGGTCGCATCCTGGTTTTCTCCATCCTGCGCGACAGGCTCCTTTTCAAGTACCTGCAACTGTTTCGCGTACTGGTTCCGCACCCGGTTTTCCGTTTCCACGTTGTGAGGAAAATAGCCAGCCGCCCAGATGACGATCGTGACAGCAAAAATCAAGGTGCCGGCACGGCGTACGAAAGCCCATCCTCGGTCCAGCATCCTTCCCAGGACCAGTCGACAGGACGGTACCTTGTAACCTGGTAATTCCATGACGAAGGGGGGGGTCTCTCCCTTGAGTAGTGTCTTCTTCAAGACCAGGGCGACTAACACGGCCACGATGATTCCCAGCATGTACATGCTGAACATGACCAGGCCCGCCAGGCTGATCCAGCCACCCAGGAACGCCCGGGAAGGGATCATGGCTGCGGTGAGCAAAACGTAAACCGGCAAACGGGCACTGCAACTCATCAGCGGAGCCACCAGGATCGTGGCGAATCGGTCCTGTCGATTCTCGATCACCCGGGTCGCCATGATGCCAGGGATGGCGCAGGCAAAGGAGGACAGTAGTGGAATAAATGATTTGCCACTCAACCCAACCCGCGACATCAGGCGGTCCATCAGGTAAGCGGCCCGGGACATGTAACCACAGTCCTCAAGGATGGCCACGAAAAAGAACAGGATGAAAATCTGTGGCAGGAAGATCAAGACACCCCCGACCCCGGCAATCACACCATCAATCAACAACGACTTCAGTGCCCCGTCTGCCATCCAGCCATCAGCCTGGCCTGCAACCCAGCCCACGCCAGCATCAAAGTAATCCATCAGCGGAATCGCCCAGCTGAAAATAGCCTGGAAGACCAGCAACATCAGCACCACGAAAACCACACTCCCCGCCAGGCGGTGGGTCAGGAACCGATCCAGCCTGTCGGAAAAAGTCTGCTGCCGCTGATCGGGATACTGGACCACGCCCTCCAGGACGCGACCCACCCAGCCATAGCGAGCGACCGCTTCTACCCCTGGTACCGGATGACCTGCTTCCGCCAATCGAGCTCGTGCCTGTACCAACGCAGCACTCGTTTCCGATGTCATCTCCACGATCCCGGCTTCACCCAGGTAGTTGGTGGAATCAAGCAACAGGCGCGTGACCATGTATCCAGGAACGGTAGTCTCCGAATGTTCCTGGAGCATCTTCAACAGCAATGCGCGCTCCTGCTGAAAAGATTCTGGAAACAATTCTTCCGGCACCGCGGGCGGGTTTTGAAGCGCCTGGCCTACGGTATCGGCCAGGGTCTCAATACCTGTTTTTCGATTGGCCTGGATCGTCACCACCGGGACCTGGAGCCGTTGTTGTAATTGCTCCACGTCAATCTGGATCTGTTTCTGCTCGGCCACATCGATCATGTTCAAAGCCACGACCGTGGGTAATCCCATTTCCAGCACCTGGCTAACCAGGTACAGGTTGCGCTGCAGGTTACTGGCATCGACAATACAGATGACGGCGTCGGGTCGGGCCGTATCTTCCTGCTGTCCCAGCAACACATCGACGGCTACCATTTCATCGGGAGAACGCGGAGCCAGGCTGTAGGTACCGGGCAGGTCAATCAACTGGCACGACTGGTCATCCAGTTGCCACTGGCCGACCTTCTTTTCCACGGTCACGCCGGGATAGTTACCGACTCGCTGGGCAATGCCAGCCAGCGCGCTAAACAACGTCGATTTACCTGTATTGGGATTACCGATCAAGGCAATGGTGGGGGAGGTGGGGGCAGGACTGGTAGGCATCAGCAATCAATTCGTATCAATAGTAACGCGAGTAGCTTCGGTCTTACGTAAACTTAAACGGTAACCGCGGATTTCAAATTCCAGTGGATCTCCCAGCGGCGCGGTCCCGATGAGGGTCACCTGGGTCCCGGGTGTCAGCCCCATTTCTAGCAATCGCAGGGCAATTTCATCCTGGCCATCGATCTCGGCCACCGTAGCCTGATCGGTCACGTTCAAATCCGCCAATGTTTTCATGACGTCTCTCCCGGACAAACCATGACATGGATTAATTCCGTCTCGCGAAAACACAGTTTGACATCTCCGAGCCGAACAATACAGGGGCTTCCCGGTTGTACCATCTCGACTTCCGTCCCCTCTCGCAGTCCCATTTCTTCCAATCGCTTTACGACCTCGTCGGCACCCGTCAGGTGATCAACACGAGCAGCCTGGCCGGGCTGCAGAAGCTGGAGTGGGATCGACGTAGTCACGACAGCTGGTTCACTCCCTGGGACCCTGGTCCGGGTCACCGATTACTTGTTCTTGGTCTTGCGCCAGATTTCCTGGAGCAGGCGAAACATGTGAGGATCATGATCCCTGAGTTCAGCCCGCACGAAGGGATAAAAATCATTGGTACCCAGGAAGGCTTCCGTGCATTCCGCAAAATATTCCTTGTGGTTGGTCAACGCATAGTGCCGCACGCTTTGACCACCGATCCTCTGGACACTCTCGTATTTCTTTTGCTTCACGGCGTTCTCGTAGGCCGCCAAGACACGTGGCTCTTCAAAACCGAGGACCCGGTTATGGTAGGCATGGGCCAGTTCATGCATCATAACCCATGGCTGATCTCGGTAGCATCGCACGATATTGATCGCCCGGCTGATATCAACTGCCTTGGCCTTATCCGGGTTGTACCCGTTCTCGACCAACCACTTTCGTTCCGGGTGATAATGAATCGGACCGTCCTTGCGATCACAGATCCAGATTGGTACTTCCCTTAAGCGTTTGAGTTGCTCTTCCGGGACCACCAGGGATATCTGGTACAGCTGGATTTTTACCAGTCGCTCTGCCCGGGTAGCCAGGCCTGTCTGTTCCCGCTTCAAACGCTGATCAACGTAGACCGTCCATCCCTCGATCTGGACCACATCATAATCACTCGTCGGTACGTAAACCGGTTTTTCCTTCTCGTCTGCAAGCAGCGACGGTGTTACCACCATCAGCATCAGAATCGAGACCAAGATCGCTCGTAGTGGAGTCATCATTACCTCTACTCATCGTAAAATTCGGGCCTTGTCAGCAATTCCACTAAAACTACTGACCCATAAGAAGGCCTTCAATATGGCACCTGTCGAACAAACTGCAAGATCCCCCGAGACATCCCACTACAGACGGTAGTAATTCCTGTCATAATCATGGAAGCTACAAAACATCGGAGCACCACCTGGCCCTTTCAAGCCATCTCAAACACCGGAGAAAAACATGATCTGGTACAATCCTCATCGCATGGTTGCCTGGACCGGATTTCTACTAGTTTCCCTGCTGACCGACACTCTCCTCCTATCCGCGGAAAAGCCACCGGTTACGTTTAAAAAAAAAACCAACAAGCTGATCATCCGGATTGGAGACAAGCCCTTCGCAGAATACGTCTTCCAGGATCCCAACCTGGCACGACCCTATTTCTCTAATGTCTTTAGCCCGGCAGGTATCAAGGTCACTCGCAATCATCCGGCCAAGCCAGGAGATCAACAGGATCATCCTCATCACACTGGGATTTTTTTTACCTTTGGTGACCTCAATGGGAAGGACTTCTGGCACGGCAAGGGGAAGACCCGGCACCTGAACTTCGTGGTTCACCCGGAAAGTCGTCCTGGTGCTGGTTTTTTTACCGTGCGGAATCTCTATTCCAGCCCGGATGGCAAGACACCCTATTGTGCAGGTACGTGTCATTACCTGATTGAAGTGGTTCCGCAGGGTTATCGACTGAGCATGGATACCCGAATTTCCTGGGATGAAGGAAACTTCAGTATTGGCAGCAAGGAAGAGGGAGGACTGGCTGCTCGGGTGGCGACGGCCTTAAACGTGGATAAAGGGGGCACGATGATCGACAGCAGTGGGCGTTCCGGGGGGAAAGCGATCTGGGGCCAGCAAGCCGACTGGGTGGACTACAGTGGATCCCTGCAACGTCAGCACGTAGGTATTACACTGATGGCCCATCCCGGCAACTTCAGTCGTTGCTGGTGGCATGCACGTGACTATGGCTTAATGGCAGGCAATCCATTTGGCCCGCTGAACCAGAAAGGACTGCGCAAAGTGATCAAGCCAGGTACCGCACTGCACCTGCGCTACGCGGCAGTCATCCACTCGCACCCAGCGGCTGCACAATACCAACCAGCCAAAGCCTTTCAGCAGTACCAAGATCAGCCGACCAGGTAACCTCGACTCACGAGGCCGGTAACTCCGAGGGATGCTGTACGTATTGCTTGGCAATCTTGACTGCCACCGTACCAATATCGAAATAGCCAATCGACATGCTCGCTGCATGGGTAAGCAGATCGTAAGCTCTCCAGCGATTCCAGCCATATTCTTCTTCCATCCACAGGATCAACAGCGCGGATGCCTGGGCGATGGATCGTTCCATGGGCCGACCACTTACCACGGTCATAATTTCATCGGGGGATTCGATCCGCGGCCAGGAGATCTGCTTATCCTTCAGCAACTGGACTGTGATCGTCGTGGTCGCCGGCATTTCCAACCCGCTGGCGGATAGTTCGCCATGACCCATTGCCGCATGGGCATCGCCCAGGTAGAGGTAAGCACCTTCCACGTAAACCGGCAGGTAGATGATGTTACCAGGGGCTGTCTCGATAATATCCATGTTTCCACCGTGCGGCCCGGCGGGCCCCGTCGTGGGCACTCCCGTGGCCGGCGCGGTGCCAATACAACCGAGCATGGGCTGGTAAGGAATCAGTACGTCATCGCTCCAGTGAATCATGCCATCCTGGATCGGGCAGACATGGGTTCCATGATGGCAATCATCGCCCAGCCACTCGCACAGCTGATGCGGATCACTGGTCCGCGTAGCACATTGCCCGATGGTCGGCTCAATCGAGTCAATGGTAACGGCCAGCGTATCTCCGGGCTGGGCACCTTCAACCCAGATCGGACCGGCCTGCGGGTTACCAAAAGGAGTCTGCGTCTTGTCACGCCGATCGTCATTAGTCCGTATCTGACCCGAGAAAGCATCTTCCGATTCAACCACCAGTGACTCGCCGGGTTCAATCTGGATACGGGGTTCGTTATGGCGACTGAATTCGTAGTAAAGCGGTCCCAGGGGTAAATGTTTCACGGTACACCTTCTGGATTGAATAACAGGAAGCAGGTGAGAGATCTTTTTATAGTGTTTTTTGAAGAGCAGCCAAAGCACGCTGGAGAGCAAAACCATACTACAGCGACCACCAGCAATCGCAGGCTGCTTGCTTTCCCGGTGGGAGCACGGCAAGATATTGATACTTGGCCAGGCCCGGTTTCATCGGCCTGGTTCATGGATTTAACACCCCGACTGGAGAGTCACCATGTCCAAGCACCGATTGATCACTGCCCTGCTCCTCCTGGTAACCTTGGTCGCAGCCCAGGCCCAGGCGCATTTTCTTTTCATCCGCATCGGCCCTCATGCGGAAGCGGGTCGCGGGGTGGAAGTTTTCTTTAGCGAACGGGCCGAGGCGGGCGACCCGTTGTTCGTTCCCAAGATTGCCCACACCAGGCTCTGGATGCAGGAAACACCAGGGAAGTTTCAGCCCCTGGACGTTCGACAGGCAACCGACCGACTGCGTGCCTTCCTTCCCTGCCGGGGAGCGGTTTCAGTCGTGGGAGAATGCGAGTATGGCGTCTTGCAACGCGACGTCGCATTCCTGTTGCAATATTATCCCAAGGCCATCGCTGGAGACGCAGCGAAGATCAATGCCATGCAGGCACGTCCTTCCATTCCGTTGGAAATCATGCCTCGCATCGATGGCAAGAAAATTACTTTCACGGTCCTGCACCAGGGCAAGCCATTGCCCAACACCAAGCTGACCACCGTTGATGATGACCTGGTCAACGAAGAACTGACCACCGACAAGTCGGGCCAAGTCACCTGGAGCCCGGAACCGGGAGGACACTACTGCGTCTATACAAGTCACATCCTGAAGGAGGCTGGTAAGAAGGACGATCGCAGTTACGTCGAAATCCGAAGGTTTGCCACGATCGCCTTCCATTGGCCCCTGGTCCGAGACGGGGCCGACCCGGAAGCAGTCGCCATGTTCCAAAAGGCCATCGCCGCGCGAGCCGCCTGGAAATCATTCCCTGGCTTCACGGCCAAAATCGAGGGAAGCGTCGATGGACGTTTCTTCACCGGCAAGGTGAAGATCGACGAAGAAGGAAGCGTAGACATGAAGCTGGACGAGGAAACCGCCTCGGAATGGGTCGAAAGCCAGCTCGGTTCAATTGTCCTGCACCGCATGGCCTCCTCGGGAGGCCCACCTCCGGTACTACGATTTGCCGACCAGGATGTCGCCAACCCACTGGGCAGGCTACTGACCTTCGTCGGTGGTACTTTCGCCTCCAGCTACCGGGTCAGGGACAACCAGATCATGGTCGTGAATCGGAATATCGGAAAACAGAATTTCACCATCACGGTCCTGGACAATACCAGGAACCAGGACAACCAGTACCTGCCTCGCAGCTACGTGGTGCGTTACTGGGACGCTCAGACCGGCAAGCTGGATCGTACCCAAACGGTTCTCAATCGCTGGCAACGCGTGGGAACACTGGACCTGCCCTCCGAGTTGGTCCAGATTTCGAGTTCTGCAGCCGGATTAACGACACGCAGATTTCAACTCTCTAACCACAAGTTGCTGGGCAAGAAGTGACCACAGCGTCATCAGTCATTCACCCTGGATTTATTCACCCTGGGCAGCGGTTTCCAAGGCAAACACACGGTCGTATTCCTCGACAGCGATCCCACCCGTGTGCAATGCCATCTGGCGGTAAGCATCTCGACGATAATCCCATTCCTGGGAGCGGGGAACCTGTTCCAACCAATCACAAATCTGCAACGTGGTCAACTCGTTAAATTCTTCCTGGGATAATGCGTAGACTTCAGCCGTCTCACGATTGACCAGTTGGCGTTCGCCGGTCTGGTCAATGAAAATGGTATCCCAGGCAGTGCGATCCATAAAGCAATTCCAGAAAGCCAAGCTTTCTCCCTGCTCGCCAATCAATTCCTGGACACGAGGACGTTGATCAATCGAGATACTGAAATTACGAAACTTCTCGGTACCGTAGATCGAGTGAAACATGCCGGCACGACAAAGTGGTAGGCTACCCCCCCACCGCTCCAGGTCCCGGTAAACACTGATCAGGTGCGCCAGGAAAGGCTTGTCGGTATGAGGTATATCATCCGTCCCTAGTTCTTTCAGGAAAGCGATCATGTCCTGGTAGCGCGGATCGTCCATCAGTGTTTCCTTGATTCCATGTACCCGTGGTGGGTGGCGGTCTGATTTGCGCACCACATCGTAGATTCTTCCGTCCCAGCATTCAACTCGCTTTTCTCGAACCGACGCTGGATCAACCTGGAACGGAACGGTCCGTCATGACCGTCACTTGCTCCGACACCCCCCTTTTAGAGCGATCCCCACGCCGAACCGCCTACATTTTGTCTCTCGCAAACAATGCAACTGTCTCGGGTTAGCTCGCTTATGCTGTCGTGGTGCCTCGTTCCCAGGGTAGGATCCTGATAAAATAGCGAGCATCGTTCAGGCGTTCATTACTTGTTTAAAGGAGCAACTTTTATGGTCCTCTGCACGCTACCATCGTCTCGTTGGATCACCCTGCTATTGACGGCTGTTCTTGCTGGTATCCAGCTACCGGCCGTTGCCCAGCAAACTTCCACGAACAAGGGGGCCAAGGCAGCCAAAACAGCTCCGAGCGCATTCGTGAAACCAAAGAAAACTCGCTTCATCCAGGTGAAGCGAACCAAGAGTGGTGAACCCGAAGCACTCCAGACCGCCATTGTTCGTTACGTACCAGCAACGGGTGACAATGAATTGATCGTTGACTTGATCGGCGCGGTTCATGTCGGTGATCGCCTCTACTACCAGAAACTGAACAAGCTGTTCGACAATTATGATGTGCTCCTCTATGAACTGGTCGCTCCGGAGGGAACCGTTATTCCGAAGGGCGGACGCACCGAGTCCACGAACCCACTGAGCATGATCCAGACGATGATGAAGTCGGTGCTGGGACTGGAACTGCAACTGGAACAAGTCGATTACACCAAGAAGAATTTCGTACATGCGGATCTCTCCCCGGAAAAAATGGCAGAAGCCATGAAGAAACGTGGAGATGACGGACTGACACTGGCACTGGGTATCGCTGCCGATTTCATTCGCAGTCAAAATGTCCAGACCCGCAAGCAGGCCACGGCCAGCAAGCAGTCCCTGCCAGAGATCGATCCGCTCTCCCTGTTGCTCGACCCCCAGGCGGGGAACAAACTCAAGCGCATCATGGCCGAGCAGTTCGATACGGAGGAGGCCGAGGATGGACTGGGATCCACGCTCAACACGATCCTGATCTCTGACCGAAACAAGGCAGCCCTGCAGGTCTTTCAAAAAGAAATGGTGAAGGGGCACAAGCGTATCGGGATTTTTTACGGGGCTGCCCACATGCCTGACTTTGAAAAGCGACTGCGACTGGAATACGGTCTCAAGCTCAAGTCTCACCTGTGGGTTACGGCCTGGGACCTGGAAGCAAGTTCCCTGCCGATCCCCAACCTGTTCAAGTTACTGGGCAACTAGTCATACCAGTCCGTTCATCATCAATCGCGTCTAGGTCTACAAGGGATTTTCCATGTTTCGACTACTCACCCTGGCCATCATCGTCATCGGCCTCAGTGTTACCTCTTTAGAAGCACAAAAGATCCGTACACGCGTGGTGATTGGTGAATCGAGAGTGGAGAACAAGGACCCGGAACCCGGCAAATTGAATACGCCCTTCGGTGTCGATTTCGACGCGGCCGGAAACATGTACATGGTGGAACTGGACGGTGGACGTGTTCACAAGCTGGATACGGAAGACAAGTTCACAACGCTGGCTGGTGATGGCAGCAAGACCTACCAGGGAGATGGTGGTCCAGCGGCCAAGGCCACGTTCAATGGTATGCATAACATCGCCGTGACTCCTGGTGGCGATCTCTACATAGCGGACTCCTGGAACCATTGCATACGAAAGATTGACGCCAAGACCGGAAATATCAGCACGGTTGCCGGCACGGGCAAGCCGGGGTTCAGTGGGGACGGCGGACCAGCCACCAAGGCAACGTTTAATTTTATCATGTGCGTGTCACTCAATCCGTCCTATGACAAGCTCTATATCGCGGATTTGAAAAACCATCGCATCCGCATGATGGACCTGGCAACCCAGGTCGTCACCACGGTCGCAGGCAACGGCGAGAAAGGGTTACCGCAGGACGGCAGTGAGGCCACGGAAAGCCCCCTGGTCGATCCACGCGCGGTTGCGGTGGATACCAAGAACAACATCTACATCCTTGAGCGTGGTGGTCATGCGTTGCGCGTCGTAAACGCCGAGGGAAAAATCAAAACTGTTGTCGGCACTGGTGAACGAGGTACCGCAGTCGGGGCGGCATTGGAAACCCAGCTGGGATCACCCAAGCACCTGGCCATTGACGGCGACAATCATGTGATCATCGCTGACGAGGCCAATCGTCGCATCTTGAAATATGATGTGGAACAACAACAGGTCAGCATCTTGCTCGGTAAAGGGGCCAACAAACCGAACCGCGGTTTAAGTAAGCCGCACGGCGTCTGTGTACACGCAGATGGGACGATCTTTGTCGTCGACACCGGGCACCATCGCATCCTGGCGCTGAAATTCCGCTAGGCTAGACAGTCTGTTCCGCAGCCACCTGGTTCATCACGAACGTGCACCAGAACGCCGCCGCCACGCTGTATACGATGAGCAATACGATACGCAGGGCACCGGCGGAATCCCCCATCACCACGTACCAGCCAAGGGCAATGGGGATAGCCACCAGCACGACCAGTGTCAGTCCTGTCAAAGCATTGCTTTCACGGGCCACAACCTGTTGGATCACCGGCACCTGCAAGATGGGCCAGAAAAGGCAGAAACAACCCAGCCCCAACAGGAACCAAATATCCAGGGACGGTCCTGTTGCCACGACAGCAGTTGGCTCGGGTTCCGGCGGGATATTCGTAAAACGTTCCGTCTTGAAAAGTGGAGTTGCATCCGAGACCTGGTAGGCCTGGGCCTGGAAATCGACCAGGGATTTCGTTTCCGTCATCGACATTTCTGTCACGCGTCCCAGGATGACGACTTCTGCTTCCGCCGCCTTTCCCAGTTGAATGGCTTTCTCTACATCCGCCACGACAGGATCCTGCAAACCTACCCGCGCCAGGAGCTGGTCCAGTGTTGATCGATCGACCGTTCGATACTGACCCTCGTCATCAATCACCTTGCGCAGTGCCGTTGTCAATAACTCCTGTCGGTCACCCGCCAATGGCAAGACCAGCAGGGGTTTCTGGGCAATATCTGGACGCGGTAATTGCATAGGCAACTGTTCCACGGTTTCCTGGATCGCACGATCCAACTTGGGGGGCACTGGTACCTCGGGTTCATTGACCTGTCCGTAGAAACGAAAGTAGACCACCACCAGCAGTACCTGGATCAACAAGCTAAAATACCAAATCAATTTAAAGAATTGTCGGATCAATCTCATCTTGATACTCCTACACTTCTCTCCTGGAACGGATCATCATTCACCGTCATCACGGAACCTGGCATACCGCTGCAGTTCTTTTTCACTGACCGACGGACGACTCCTGTCCAATGCCTGCTGGACATGTTCCGCCGTCACGGTTACCCGTTGGCCGGTCTCCATCGCTGCCGCGTAGGCCGGGTCGATAATTCGCTCCGCCAAACCCTTCAGGTCTGCACCGCTGAAGCCAGCTGTCTGTTCCGCAATATGATCCAGTTCAATATCGTCGGCCAACGGTATCCCGTCCAATGCTATTTCAACAATTTTCCGCCGCGCTAGCTGATCAGGCAAGCCGATGTAGATATGTTCGCCAAAGCGTCCATGACGTAAGGCAGCTGGATCCAGGTCCCAGGGTCGATTCGTAGCACCCAACAGCAACAGGCCTCCGTCCCCGCTGGACAGGCCATCGATCTGGGCGAGGAATTCGGGGATCAGGCGGTTCATCACCGTCGATCGGCCACCCCGCTTACCAATCAGGGCCTCGGTTTCATCCAGGAAAATCACGGCCGCGGGATGGGCCCGTGCAGCTTCCATGAGTTCTTTCAGGTTTTGCTCTGAATCACCCACCCACTTACTCATGATGTCACTGCACAAAACGTTGTAGAACGGTGCCTTTAATTCAGTTGCAATCCCCTTGGCCATCATCGTTTTACCGGTCCCAGGTGGACCGTACATGAGGATCCCACCCCCTGGACGGCGACCATATTCAGCAGCCAATTCCGGATTTTGAAAAGGATAGATCACGCGCTGGCGGATCAGATCCTTGATTTCCTGGAGCCCGGCAATGTCATCAAAGTTCACGCCTGGACTATCAACCTGTTCCCAGCGACTGTCCTGCGTCTCCTCCGTAGGACGTTCCAGGGTTGGTTCTACCAGCGACCCGGCCGCAGGAGACCCCGTCACATGAGATCCTACCGAAATCGACTGGGCCAGCTCCAGCAGTTGCAATCCCTTGCGTTTCCGCGCGCGTTGCATGGCCGGATCATCGCCTTCTTCGGCCAATCTCAGGATATAGCGACTGGCCTGGAGTAATTCACGACGTGCATCTGCATGGCGATCTTCCTGCAAGGCCTGCTGGCCCGCTTCGAAATGGTGCAGGTAGCGATCATAGAGCAAGGACATTAACTTTCCCCGGTCAACTCGCGTTCAATCGCTTTCAGGCCAGCCTCGATTTCCCGGTCCACACCGGCATTGGCTTCTTCAGCTGCAGCCTGATCTCCCACGATCCGTTCCACGTCGTTGGCAGAAATGCCACCTTCCGGAACGTTTTCAGTCAAACCACTTTCTGAAATACGATCCAGAACCATGTCCATCGTGGTTTCCATTTGC